>Ga0126342_10015275_pt1 | contig 13469 bp, 17 predicted proteins | sample Cyp1metagenome_FD_92528 | JGI IMG/M metagenome (GOLD analysis project Ga0126342, IMG submission 92528) | Coral microbial communities from Lord Howe Island, Old Settlement Bay, Australia - Cyphastrea 1 metagenome | ecosystem: Host-associated > Invertebrates > Cnidaria > Coral ...
AGCGATGTGACGCTAAGAGTATGTGAATGAAGCGATGTGACGCTACGAGTATGTGAATGAAGCGATGTGACGCTAAGAGTATGTGAATGAAGCGATGTGACGCTACGAGTATGTGAATGAAGCAATGTGACGCTAAGAGTATGTGAATGAAGCGATGTGACGCTACGAGTATGTGAATGAAGCGATGTGACGCTAAGAGTATGTGAATGAAGCGATGTGACGCTAAGAGTATGTGAATGAAGCGATGTGACGCTACGAGTATGTGAATGAAGCAATGTGACGCTACGAGTATGTGAATGAAGCGATGTGACGCTACGAGTATGTGAATGAAGCAATGTGACGCTACGAGTATCTGAGTGAAGCGATGTGACGCTATGAGTATGTGAATGAAGCGATGCGACGCTAAGAGTATGTGAATGAAGCGATGTGACGCTACGAGTATGTGAATGAAGCGATGTGACGCTACGAGTATGTGCAGCCATGTGAAGCCAAATGAAGCGATGCGAAGCGATGTGAAGCGACGTGAAGCGATGTGAAGCGGTCCTGAGGCCCTCTGGGGCTGTCCATAGTATAGACTGATGGACCGCTATGAGGTGGAGGCCTCATAGTAGTCGGAGCGAGGTGGAGCGATGTGGAGCAACAGAGCTATCACAACGTTTTTGATGTCGCTCCGTTGTGGTCATGTTGAGTCATTCAGGTTTTTGAAAAGCTTCAAGATGTGAGAAAACTCTTTTCGAAAAAATTGAAGACGTTACATTGTCTTTGTTTTGGCACGCCCCACATCACTCGACGCCTCTTCTCGGCGGTAGGAGATGGTGCATCGTCTACCTCCCGAACCAACCGCCTCAAGGCATTCCCACCCGATCTTCCACGTTGTGTTCGGATTATTTCGGATTCACAATATTTCACACATCTATTCATGGCGCATTTGGAATCTGATTTTCACCTGATCCTGCTTACCCTCGAGAAATGACAAACATGAAACGAAAGTGTTCAAACTTTTGAGAAGTAAAAAAGAAATCTAAAAAATATGAAAAGTTTTGAACTTCGTAAAGCTCTGAAAAGTTCTAAAATCTATCACGTGTGCTTCTGAAAGTTTAGCTCCGGCACGGGCACCTGGGGGACACGTCTCCATCAGCCCAGGCTTTGGTTTTCACATCCCAGACGCGTTGCCTCACACTTTCGGTATATTGTCACTATTATTGGCACATTGTGTGATATTGTGTTCAAATATGTTTAAATTACATCACATTGCTGCATTTGTTTGACATCATGTCACTTGCTAGTGTGGCTCGGGGTCTAGACGTTCAAGTTCAACACATATTTTGATATCCAAAAAATGATTTCACTTCCTTCTGATTCGGTGACGGACACATTGGTTTAGCCGTTTGGCCTTTGGGGGCCGATAGTTGTTGGTCAGTCCTTTGAGTCCTTCTGCTCACGGATTTTTTCACCGGACAGATCAGGGGCTTGGTTCAGGCCCTCACACTATCAAATCGAAAAGAGCATAATTTTCAACCTAGGTCAAAGCAGCAGGATCGAAGCATCCCAGGATCGAAGCACACCAGATGCAGCTACAAAAGGAATCAAGGATAGCCAACTTCTGGGAATGTGTTGCATGTGTGTGTGACGCATGAACTCATGCCTTCATCAAAGAATATATTCAACAAAAAAAACAGCAAAGGAAGTTTAGAAGTCAAACTTCCGACAATATGGGCAGATGAAAAGCCGAGGTGGAAAGAGTCAGAGAAGAGAAGAGCAGAGCAGAGAAGAAAGAATATCAGAGAAAGAGTCAGAAGAAAGAAGATGCAGGCGCGCGAAAAGGTAGAAAAGTCGTGAAGCACTATGTTTTCCCAATGATTTGTGGCTCCAGAGGTGCTAAAGCGGCGGGTGCGGATCCATCTGGCCACATGAGATATGAAAAATTGCACGCCGTTGTAGCGCGAAGCACGTTTCGAAATCAAGAATTCTGAAGGTCTCGGACCACTTTTGGAAGTTGAGATGTCCAAAAAGCGCATGCCGTTGCGGCGCCAAAATGTACAAAACACAGCATTCTCGGACCACTTTTGGAAGTTGAGGAGATGTTGAAAAAGTGCACCCCGTTGTGGCGCGAAGCACATTTCGAAGTCAAAATGTACAAAACACAGCATTCTCGGACTACGTTTGGAAGGTGAGATGTTGACAAAGTGCACACCGTTGTGGCGCGAAGCACATTTCAAAGTCAAAATGTACAGAACACAGCATTCTCGGAACACTTTTTGAAGTTAGTATGTGGTTTTGTGTGGCAGGCACAAAGGATTCTGCAGCCTGCCAAAAGTGAGCAAAACATGAAGGTTTTGTGGCATGTCCAAAAACGATGGGAGGCGTGGGACATTTGAAGAGGATCTGCAAAGATGCATTTCGCGTGGCAGGCACAGTACAAGAGACTTGTTCATCCGAGATGTTAGGAGGATTCCTGAAAAGGGCTGCATTTTGGAGCATCGGATCTTCAGGTTTGCTGATATGATTTTGCGTGACAGGTGCAGCATGTCGTTAACCTGGCTTCACTTTTTTGTGGCAGGTGCAGAACTTTAGACAGATGGAATCGAAAAATCGCAAAACTTATTGGCACGAGGCCGTCAGCTCTGCACTCAGCTTTCCATTTTTGAAGGAAGTCTCGCAGAATTGCTTCGTTTTTGATGTTGTCAACGTCGAAAATTGAGGAAGTCTCTCAGAATTGCTGCTTTTTTGACGTTGTCAAGTTCAGAAATTGAGGAAGTCTCGCAGAATAGCTTCGTTTTCAGACTTGCAGATAGACAGACAGACAGACAGACAGACAAACAGACAGACAGACAGGTAGATAGACAGATAGATAGATAGATAGATAGATAGATAGACAGCTACAACTACCACTACCAATGCCACTACACTATATTACTACTACTACTACTACTACAACTACTACTACAACTACAAATGCAAATACACATGCAAACACACATGCAAAAATGCTACGCTACATACACTAAACTAATTACGCTTCACTAGTTACACTACAACCCCACTGCACTACAACTACAACTACAACTGCGCTACACCACACTACATCCAGCAGTTGTGGTCAGGTGACCACTGCAACCATTGCAACCATTCCAAAAAACATAACTCCAACCACCTTTCGGTCCATCAGTGGATTCGCTCTGCCATCCGTGATTCACAACAACCAACCTCTCCTATAGGTTTCCTATTTTTGAAACTTCCGCCACCGCCTTGTGCGGTACTAATGGTACATGCAACTAATTATATACATGTATGTGTTGGTCAATGTGCGTCATATATATATATATATATTTGTATAGAATTTTCAAAGCAGTGACCCTTGCAGTATCCTTTCTCACGGCAGGACATTCCGTAGGCAACTCAGGCTCAGGGTGCAAAGACTTGCGCAGCCATGTGGAGTCTCTGACTGGTGGGACTCAGGTGAGTCGAGGGCGACCCCAATAAAACTGGTAGCGGAGCTGCCCAGGGCAGCTCGCACCAGGGGGAAAAGATGGAGGGGGCGGCCAATACGAGAGGTTCTCTGGAGCCGACCTAGATGGCAAGGCCTACCGACAGTGGAAGCCGTGGGTCAAGGCGAAGATGTTGTCCATGAAGGACATTCAGAAGTCCCAGCGGGGTCCCTTCGTCTACTGGCTGCTGGAAGGGTTGGCGCTGGAATGTGTGGAACACCTCCGGCTGGAGGACCTCTCCAAAGATGACGGTGATGAAGCGATCTGGAAGGTTCTGGATGAGAGATTCCCGGATAAGATGCAGCATGATCATATGGCGGAGTGCAGCGCAGCCGGCGCTTCAATCAGGCGAACATCGTCAAGAAGAAGTTCGTCTCTGAGGTGGGAGATGTCCGAAAGCAGACCAGGTGCTTTCGATGTCAGAAGGTGGGCCATTGGGCTCGAAGCCTCTGCAAAAGGTGATGAGCGCAGCTCCAATGCTGCAGGAGCGGCCGTGGTATGGGAGGCTGCGGAGGCCTCTGAGACCTTGCTGGTCTCGTCACCGGGGTTTGGCATCATGGATTCTGGATGTGGCCGAACCTTGATTGGTCAGGCTACCTGGGGGCTTTCTATCGGCTGCTGGCAGAGGCCAATCGACCTTCGCCCACCCTGCAAAAGGAGAACAACCTGTTCCGCTTTGCGAATGGACAGGAGGAGATGTCAGAGAAGGTGGTGTCTTTGCCCATAGGCATCCACGGACGTCACGGAACAATTGAGGCAGCTGTGATCAAGGGCGATGCGCCGTTGTTGTTGAGCAGGTCAACTATGAAAAGTCTTGTTCTGTGATGAACTTCGCAGAGGAGACTCAGCATTCAGGGTGGACCACCTCGCCCTTTGACCACCAATGCTGCTGGGCAGTTCATGATCGACGTCATGAGCTTCTCTGCACCCGTGGAGGCACTGGTGTCAAGCTATCCCGAGGCCTGCAATGAGCCCCAATGCCACATCACCATGAAGGAGAACCGCTGTCTCATGGCTCAGGCAGGGGCTTGGGACAAAATGAAACCCAAAACTGATGACTATTTGGTGGCAGAGCTGCTTTCTCCCCCACGGTTTTCCCAAATTGCAGAAGAACAGGACAAGAAGGGTCTCGCTTTTGATATTCTTCAAGGATGGGATTTAAATAGAGCAAAGACTCAGTCGACAGTTGATAAGCTTCTCAAACAAAAAACGACCAGAACTGTTGGTAGCTTGTCCTCCCTGTACGCACTGGGATGGTTGGTTCCGTCTCAATCAACAACATTTGACACTGCTGCAAAAGTGTCACTTGCAGAAGGTGGCACGAAAACAGGCTGATTTCGTGATATGGCAGGTCAAAAGGCAGCTTGATCGGGGTGGTCGAGTGATCATCGAATACCCGTGGAGTTCAGATTTGTGGAGGTATCCTCCTATGGCCAAGTTACTTCGGCGTATGCACCTGTGCCGAACTGATTTGTGTGCATATGGGCTGTCGGATCCAGACTCAGGACTGCCAATCCGTAAGCCAACAGGTATCGCGGCGTCACACTCCGACATGATACAGCTTGCCAGAGTGTGTCCTGGTCATGAGGTGCACAAGCATGTAGAAGGAAAATGCCTTGATGGAGAAAATCTTAGTGTAAAGACCTCTAGGTACACCAAGGAATTCTGTCGAACCTGGATGTGATGTTTGGAGTCCAAGCCCTGTCTGTGTCACTTGCATGCCTGGAGGAACACCCAACTCCTCCTGCTCTGTGTCCGAGTGAGAGTGCTGAGATAGGAACATGTCAGGTGTCAGAGATTTTGGCCGCTGATCAAGAACCACCTTCCGAAGCCCAAGTCAAAACTGAACTTAGGAAGTTGCGCAATAACCTTGGACACCCTACCAATAGGGAACTCACCCGAGTCTTGAAAAATGCCGGTGGTTCTGAGATGGCTCTTCGTCTGGCATCCGATTTCAAATGTGACGTTTGCTTTCACCGACAGAGACCGTCACCATGCCTTCCTGCGTCAGCCCATCAGATTGTTAACTTCAATCATCGAGTAGGACTAGATGTGAAGAAAGTTCCTGGTTGGCAGCCGAACCCAGTAGTGAGCTGTTTGAATGTGATCGACTATGCATCCGGTTTTCAAGTGATGTTTCGTTTTTATGAAGTCGAGACTGGTGACTTGCTGAAGGATCGCATTCAAAAGGGATGGCAATCATGGGCAGGTGCACCGGTGGAAGTTCTCGTTGATCCTGCACGAACAAGTCTGGCCTCATCCTTTGTGGACCCACTGGAGCTGGTAGGAACTCGAGTGTTGAGCACAGCAGCAGAGGCTCATAACCAGCTAGGCAAGGTAGAGAAACATGGCCATTTGTGCGAGGTGATTTTGCAGAAGGTGCTGGATCAGGTTCAACCAACATGCAAAGAAGAGTTTGAACAGTGCGTCTTGGCCACCTGCAACAGCAAGAATGAGATGATCAACAATCGAGGTCTCGGTCCTGTTCAACATGTGTTTGGTCGTAATTCTAGGATAGCCAGTGACTTGCTCCAGGATGAGCCAGATCCAGTAGCTGCCACAAGTCCGCTGTACGATGCCCAAGCAGCCCGTACGTTGGCAATCAGAACCGCTGCCCGCACCGCAGTGGCAGTGTCCCAAGATGACATCAGCTTGCGGACTGCTTTGAACGCCAAGCCTGGAGTTGAGCGTGATTTTGTGGCCGGGGATTTTGTCAGCTATTGGAGGACCCAAAAATACATGAAGGGAGTCAGACTGGTTGGTGGTCGATGCTATGGAACCGGTATTGTCATGGGTAAAGTGGGCCGAAATGTGCTGGTGTTTCATCGACAAAACGTTCAAGGTGTCACCAGAGCACTTTAGCCACTCCTCAGACACCGAGCGTGCCATGGCCCAATCCGATGGTCGAGAACTTTTGGGGATCCAAAATTTAGTTGCTGAGGGCCAAAACTTGTTGGGTAACCAATACATGGACCTCACCCGCCAAGAGGGTCCACCCAGCCTCGCCGATGTTGCAACTGGTTTCAACAATGTTGTGGAATCTTCTGATCAGTGGAAACAGGAAGGTAAGTTGTTGATACGGATTCACAATCGGCTTAGGGTTGGAAAGTTCATGCCTGAAGCATCCGATCCCTTTTTGGCAGGTAAGCAACTGGAGGATTGGCGGTTGACGCGCATTCGAAACAGTGACTTTCAACATGTTGACAAGCCTTGGTCTTTGGATCGTGATGAACAGTGCAGTCCCTTAAGATCACAGCCTTGGCTGGGAGAGACTCATTTTCGATTGGTGTCATCCACATCCGAGTCATCAGAACTCTCCAGTGCAGCCGTGCCAATGTCTGATGAGTGTAGCGTGCCCGAGCCAGAGCCCTCTTCAGGACTCTGTCAAGTTCCAACGGGCATGTCGGAGGATCAACCTCTAGTTCAAATACGGGTTGTGCATCTGAGAGCCATCCAAAGACTAGTTCTGCATATGGCCCCATCAGGCATAGGTCGTTTGGGCCCGGCAGAGGAAATGAGTTGATCCGTCCTCCAGACCTGAAACCCGAGGACTTGCGCGAGGTCCTGGAAGAGTTCTCACAGCATGGGCATAAACGTGGTCCCAGTCCAAGTAGAAGTGATTCCCCAGAACATACAGTAGCCCGCACTGATCCAGAAGAGGTTTTGCTTGTGGAAGCTCTGATGGCCGGGCAGCATGAGTCAGTAGAGTCTCTAGTTGCCAGATTTTTGCAGAAGAAGCTTCAACATGAGCTTCGACACTCCAACAATCCTCCAGCTTTGCAGGAAAAGATCGATGATGCAAAGATAGTGGAGTTTGTTCATACACTGCAGAATGAAAAACATGCCATCCGAGTTATACCACAAATCAAGCTCACAAAATTAGGCGCGATCTCGGATCGAATCATGAGCAGTCGTTTTGTCATCACGGAAAAGAAGGAGGAGGGAGGAGAATTCGAGTCGCATCAAAGCACGATGGTGTCTGCGAGGTCATCATGATCCAGATTTAGTGGAAAAAGTGATGTCAGGGAAATGTCACTCACCCACTTTGTCTCAACTGGGTCGTAGCATCATCCTGCAGCTTATCGTTAGTTTTGGTTGGAGTTTGAGTTTGGGTGACATCAAGGGAGCCTTCTTGGAAGCAGACATCTCACAGCAGACTTCTGAAAAGCCTGTCTTCGCGGAACTTCCTCCGGGTGGAGTTCCCGGCATAGCCGCCGGTAGCTTGGTGCAAGTGCTTGGCAACATTTATGGTGCCAATGATGCACCTAACAACTGGTATGTCGAATTTGACTCGGTGGCCAGGCAGGCGGGATTCACTCGCTCACAAGTTGGACAGCTGTCTTTACTTCCGTCATGGTAGTGATGGTCAACTCCAAGGAGTGCTAGGTGCTCATGTGGATGATACAATCACGGGAGGGAGTGGAGACAAATATTCAGCTGCAATTGAGATGTTGAAAGCTCGTTTTCCTTTTCGTAAGTGGCGTACTGGAGAAGGGGAATTCCTTGGAACTGTATACAAACAATTGGACAATGGAGAAATCATTTTCCATCAGAAGGAGTCTGCCGAGCACATTCGCCCAATAAGCATAGCCAAAGAAAGGGTCAAAAAGCCATGGTTATCAGCAACTGATAAGGATATCTCAGCCTTGAGAGCGGTGAATGGTGCACTGGGTTGGATTTCTTCTCAAACCAGACCCGACTTGGCAGTGCAGACTTCGATGTCTCAGCAAGCGTTGCCCCGAACCACTGTACAGCATTTGCTAGCTGCAAACCAAGCCGTCCGTAGATGCCGACAACAGCGTGACCTGCTGATGAGAGTGCCTTGTTTTTGGTCTGATGCAGCCTTTGCTAACTCTGAGGATCACAAAACTCAGGGTGATTGGTTGATGAGCCTGACCTCCAAGCAAATGAGTTCAGGTAAGGATGTTCCAGTGCACTGCATCGGTTGGAAGTCATATAAGCTTCAGGGTGGTAGCATCAACGCTGTCAGGACAGGCCCAGGCCTTCGCCACAGCATCCGGCATGGCTGAGTGGTCCCTGCTTTTGCTTGCAGAGTGTTTGGATGGTCCCTTTAGTTTGGAAGAGTCGCTCGACATGTTGAAACGTAGACCCCCAATTGGAATTACTGATTGCCGATCTTTGTATGACCATTTGATTTCACTGGGTTCGGGTGGTACACTGGATGATAAACGCACAGCCATCGATGTGGCCATTATTCGACAGAGCATCTTCCGAGCTGGATTGGAGCCTGGTTGGTGTCCGACCGGGCACATGCTGGCAGACGGTCTCACAAAGGACCGTGGAGAACCTCTTGATCCTGAGGTCTGTGGTGAGATCAGCCAACTGGCGGACGAAGACACCGTCCTGGAAAGAGCAAAAGCAGAGAGAGAGAGAGAGAGAGCGTCGCAAGAACCTTGGTCTGTTGCCGAAGAGCATGCATGAAACCAAATAGCAATCAAGCCATAGAAAGTTGCCGAATTCATCTCAGTGTGTTTAAGCATGAGAGCTTTGTGGCCTTTCAATTTTGTTGGTACATCCGTGCAGCCGACGATGTCCAGTTTTTGGTGCAGCATCATTTTGACCACAAGCTTTGTTTTCACTGGTGCATTAGAAGGAGCATGTGATTGGATGGGAGATTCGCTGGGTGATTGCTGAAGTGCCAATCTTGGAATCATACCTGCAGGTGGGTTCCTTTTTCTGCTCGATAGTGAGGACGGAATTCGATCAGCCGTGAAGTTTCTTTAGTGATTTTAAGTTTCATTTTCGATATCACTCTCGAGATCCGTCGTTCTGTGTGCAATGAGCGGTTTGTCTAAAGCAGCAGCTCCATTGTCCCACGATGAGGCAAAGCTGCTGTGCAGCCTGCTGGATCGTATGAATGCCGCTGGCCGGGTGCCAGGTGATGAGGATGAGCTGCAGAGCTTAGGCATTTTGGGAGCCATGAGCGATAGCAGCAAACGTCTTCCCTCTACCTCCGAGGACGCAGGTTTTGAGAGCTATGAGCACCTTGGCACACCTCGCCTCGCCTCGCGGTTCCCAGCTGCCGTTGGCCCCTGGTTCTGGGACTGGTGTGAAGTTGCCTCCTGGCATTAGTGACCTGAAGGACTGGGGAACTACGATCTCCAAGTTGCCAAAGGTTGCAGGCCTCAAGCTGTCCTATGAAGAGCTGGTCCAAGATCCCAAGAACCATCATGAGTACTTGACCTGGGTTCTCAAGCATGGAGCGGATTGTGGAGGACGCTTGGAAGATCTGTGCCTGTATCTGAAGGCCATCAAGTATGATCAGAAGCCTGGCCTCGCTGTCGATCAACTGTTCCCAGGCACACATGAGATTCGAGAGAAGAAGGTCAGCCGAGCCTGAATAGACGGCCCGTTTGGAGCTGACGCGATTTTCTATGTACGAACACGTCGGGAGCGACGTGAGTTTTTGAGCCATTGCTTCCCTACCTTGTCTCTTTGATTTTTGTATAGGGAGTTTCAAAGCAGTATCCTTTCTCACGGCAGGACGTACTCAGGCTCAGGGTGCAAAGACTTGCGCAGCCATGTGGAGTCGCTGACTGGTGGGACTCAGGTGAGTCGAGGGCGACCCCTGGTATGTGATATGTGGATCAGGATCCTTTAGCCCCAGCCGGGGCGGCCTGCAAAGCTCAAACTAAATTTCAGTTCTGCATTTCTTCTATTTTTCCCCCAATGGGCCCGTATAGTAACCTCTGCCAAGAAGAAGCGCATCAGATAGATTCAGATAGACTCAGATACATGAAAACCAAGAAAACGAAGACAAACCGTTGAAAACCGTTCGCAATTTTGCACAGAGGCAACACCAGCGAATCACAGCAAGCTCGCTCTGAGACCATGACGGTAGAAGAGACAACGTCATAGTACGCGTGGAAATCTGCCCATGAGACCATGCCTCACATTGGCGTGAAAATGCATAGTAAAATGCATACACCATATGTAGTGCATCATCCAGCGTAATGCAAAAAAAATCCAAGTGAGCCTTGATATCGCGATTTTTCGCGTTCATGTCATGTCATGTCTCTGCTTTCCCCTCAGCCACCGGCCGTTCTCACATCCCCCAAGCACATGGGCGAGCTGACTGAAGGTGTCTAAGAATCTGGCAAGTTAGAGCATTGCCATGCCGACACTAGATTCTAAGTTCATGTTCTCCGCGCTCTCCAATTAAGGTGTGTGGCTTGGCTTCGATCAGCTTGTCAGGGTGTCACAACAGGATTGCACGGAGACAACGCGAAGGCAACACAAAGATACACCAAGCACAACTCGGTTTCTGCAACCGTTCAGAGATGTTACTCGAGATGTTCAGGCTTTCTGCGTCTTTTGCAGAACTCTTTTAATTTTCGCAGATGTGCAGAACTCGGTTCAACGGTTCAACGGTTTAACTGGCCAGCAGTTCTCCGCGAGGACATAGCCTGGCTCCAGCTCGCCACGGACCACCAAGGGATGTGCCTGCCCAAGGCCCAGCTGCACCGTGTTTTTTCGAACATGCGAACAGGCAGCAAACATGTCGAAAACGTATTGAAAACGTGGCATTCAACACTCGATTCGTCCTATGTCTTATTTCACATTCTCTTGTCATATCAGTTCATATATCATTTCATATATCATTTCCTCATATTTCTTTATGTTTCCTCATATTTCCTCTATTGCCTTGCCTTCAGAACTATCTTCGAACTCCTTTATTCCTTCTTGCCCATTGTGAATACATGTGAACACAGAAAAACGCAGGTGTTGCCTTTGTATGGCCTCCATTCAACTTGGTTCCTTGCCAATGCTTTTGCAACATGGTTTACCAGAGTGAGCCAGAGTGAGTTTTCTCGCTAAAACCTTGGAAAAATGCACTTCTCCTCCGAAAACGAACCCGAAAACGTAGCCAAAACATCCAAAAATGTTTTTGCTGGGAGATGTCGACACCAGCTCACCAGGGAGACCACGCACCTGGGCCATGAAGTGTTCCTTCAGCTTCCCAGGGCTCACCTTGACAAGTTGGTGAAAAATTGAGCGAACCGAATAACCGAAGCGAAACGAATCGAAACGAATCGTTCAAGTTTCGTTGAATGGTTCCCCACGGTTCCCTACGGTTCCCCAAGACAAAAAAAACAAAAAAACTTCGATTTTGAAAGTGGACGATACAGACTTCAGCCTTGCGGGCCCTTACACCAAGTTTCAATCTGAAATCGAAGGAAGCATGGGCTTACCCAGTTTACCATAGTTTCACTGATTTGCGATGTGTAAACATGTGCGTGTCCATTTTCTCTTGCCACAAATGCTTCAGGCTTGGAGGTAAGGCTGCAGCCACAGATTGGTCATCTTGTGGGTTGCCTGCTCAGTGCGTGGTTGGAAAAAACAAAAATGCAATCAGTGGGAAACAACTGCGAGTACTGAATGGCACTGAATAGCACTTATCGCCCAGGGTTCTTTTAAAGCTGAGTTGCTGTAGCAAACGCAAGATTTTCAGATTTTCTGCAGTATTCCACCATATTCACTGCGTTTTTTCAGTGCACGAGACCGTCCCGAGGGTGGGGGTTGTGTGGAAGAACCCTCGAAGGGGTGGGGGTGTTGTTCAAATGGCGGCGGGGGGGTTCTTGTTCAATTCTGTATCAGAAATGGCTCCCGTAGACTTATTGAGCGGCAGATAACAGGATTCCACAGAGTAATTTAGTGACTAAACAAGTCTACAGGAACCTTTTCTGCTACTAAATAAGTCTAGGAGTCTAGGGGGGGGCCTGTATCGCGGATCTGCACTGCCCTTGCAGGTGCAACGTATCCGACGTATCCTTCAAAACGTTAAAACGTTGAAGTCGCATGACGAGTCGATGAGTCGCATGATGAGTGGGTGATGGGTCGCATGACGCGCGTCCCGGCGTCGCGTGTCATAAAAAAGGTGTGTCATATAACTGCGGTGGCGTGTCACATGTTGCTTCCTATGTGCTCACAGGGTGTCACTGCCAAGGACTAGAGAGGATGTTCAAAGATTTTGGAAGGTCATACTAAGTCATACTGGTACTCCATCTGCAAATGTCGGAAACCATATATTATACGGATATATATGGTACCCACCCAAAAGATCTACCATTTTTTGGGTTGAATTCGGGCAGTAGATTAGAGAGGGGGTACCATGTATATATTAATAGTATCAACTAGATAGATGAAGCGACAATAGCCTATATATTTTTGTACTTATGGAAATGTTCTTCCAAGTGCGTCTCCAAACATTTGAAAACGTTTCAAAGAAAAAAATTGGGATTGAAGATTGAAAATTGAAGGCATCAGAAAAACTTCTTCAATGCAGGGTTGAAGTTCGGCAAGGGCAAGCCTGTGGATTGAAGAAGTTTTTCTCAGGCCTTCAATCTTCAATCTTTAATCCTGGATTGGTTCGTCATTCATGGCTTGTAAGAGACACACAAAATGAGGTGTCATATACATGTATATATATATATAAATACGTATATACAGTATATACATACCTGAGAAGGGGTGGAACGAAAGCCAGCGCTTGCTTTTTGACTCGCGCGGAGATGCGTGAAACTCCACCTCATCCATATGGCATGGCTCAAACATGAAGCGCCCCAACATCAACAATTGCTACTGTATCGGGTCATAATTTTCCAATCATTAAATGGACCTTTTTAGGGTAAACTCCACGATTTTGTAACTTCTATATCCAAATATGTTTCCTACAATGTACTGCGGCATTGTGAAAAGTTCCGTAAATCCGCCTTTGGTTGCTCATTTATCTTAAAACAGCGCAAGTTTGCTCCCACTTATTGTAGATAAATAATACCCGCTTTTTTGTGTGAACAGTGGTCATGTGACCTCTCAAAGTCTAAATTGTTCCCCCCCATCGTGGTCCATGCTTCTCCGCGAAGTTCCGCAACATTTTGGCCGTACGGTGAGAAATCAAAACATAGCTCTACTCGCAAAATGGGCAGTGCAAACCCAAGACAATATTATAACATACGTAAG
>Ga0126342_10015276_pt1 | contig 13469 bp, 6 predicted proteins | sample Cyp1metagenome_FD_92528 | JGI IMG/M metagenome (GOLD analysis project Ga0126342, IMG submission 92528) | Coral microbial communities from Lord Howe Island, Old Settlement Bay, Australia - Cyphastrea 1 metagenome | ecosystem: Host-associated > Invertebrates > Cnidaria > Coral ...
ATCCATCCATCCATCTATTTGTCCATAAATCCATCTATCCACCCATCCATCTATCTATCTATCTATCCAACCATCCATCTATCTATCCATCCATCCATCTGTCTATCCATCCATCCATCTATTTATCCATAAATCCATCTATCCACCCATCCATCTATCTATCTATCCAACCATCCATCTATCTATCCATCCATCCATCTGTCTATCCATCCATCCATCAATCTATCTATCCATCTATCCATCCATCTATCCATCCATCCATTTATCTATCTATCTATCCATCCATCCATCTATCTATCCAGACATCCACCTATCTATCTATCCAGCCATCTATCTATCTATCCATACATCCATCTATCTATCCATCCATCTATTTATCTATCCATCCATCCATCTATTCGTCCGTCCATCCTTCTTTCTATTCATACATCCATCTATCGATCTATCCACCCATCCATCTTTCTATCCATCCATCCATCCATCCATCCATCCATCCAGACATCCATACATCCATATATCCATCCATCCATCTATCCATCCATCCATCCATCGATCCATCCATCCATCCATCTATCTATACATCCATCCATCCATCCATCCATCTATCTACCTATCTATCTATCTATCTATCTATCCATCCACGCATGTATCTATCTATCCATCTATCTATCTGTCTCTGCATCCATCTATCTATCCACCCATCCATCTATCTATCCATCCATCCATCTATCCATAGATCCATCTATCTATCCATCCATCTATCGATCTATCCATCCGTCCATCCATCCATCTATCCATTCATCCATCTATCCATCCATCCATCTATCCATCCATCCATCTATCCATCCATCCATCCATCTATCCATCCATCCACCTATCCATCCATCTATCCATCCATCCATCCATCTATCTATCGGTCGATCAATCCATCCATCCATCTATCTATCTAATCTATCTATCTAATCTATCTATTTAATCTATCTATCTAATCTATCTATCTAATCTAATCTAATCTAATCTAATCTAATCTATCTCTCTATCTATCTATTCTAATCTAATCTAAACTAATATCATCGAATCGAGTTTTCTATCTGGTCTATCTACCTATCTATCTATCTTATCTATCTATCTTATCTATCTATCTTATCTATCTATCCATCCATCCATCCATCCATCCATCCATGCATCCATCCATCCATCCATCCATCCATCCATCTATCTTATCTATCTTATCTATCTTATCTATCTTATCTATCTTATCTATCTAATCTGTCTAATCTATCTAATCTATCTAATCTATCTAGGCCAAATCAGAAGATCCTAAAGCATGGGTTTACCTTGATGTTTGTTCCGTGCAAGCCGGTGAGAACTGCACACAGTTGGTTTAAATAAGGAGGCTTCCCGCCGGTCACCTTGCTAGCAAATGGAAGTGGGCGAAGTGACACGAAAACGACAACAGCAAAAATCGCTGCAACCCGAAGTTTACGGCAGTTCAGACTCACACCATGTCACAACATTTCGGCCAATCAAAAGGCCCGAAAAGGCACTGCGGTACAAAACTGTAAGGCAGAGTTCGGGTCATGGCGCTGACAACCTTAGACAAGGTCTTCCCCGAGGAGTTCACGCCAACTTAACGGATGGCCAACGGACGGCCAGTAATATGAGTCACGTGTTGGAACGCATCTGTCGTGCAACACCACAGCAAAACAAGTCCCCTCTGCCCCCCTCTGCTTTTAATGAATAATAACAAGTGATTAATCCGAGTTTTTTTCCCGCATGAAACCCAGCCGGTTTTACACACACAAACACGCACGAGATTGGGTGGTGTTGGTAGTGGCTGGTCACCTTTCGGTCATGGCACTCGCTGGATACATCTGGATACCACATGAGGTGTAAGGTTAGGACGAGGTAGGGCAAAAAAATATGCATGTCAAGCTTCACACGCATTTGATTCATTTGATGCTACGTTCCAAAACAAAGTTTGGGCCCTCGCACATCCTCGCACATCGCTTGCAAGCGAGGAAACGAAACCATGTTCGCTCTTGTAGCACATACCTGTTAGCGTCAACTTGACCACTATAGTCACTATACCACTGGCAAGCCTTGGCTTGCGATGCCGATCTGTGGTTGCAGTTAAGTGATCTTCTTTGTTCCTTGCGTCGCCGACGCTATGCATGAGTTCGGTTCATCATTTGCGAATTTGACCAATCCCTGTGCCCAAACGGGCTGCCAACAGGTGTGCAAGGCACCTGGTGGGTTGGTGGGTCGGTGACACGACAAAATGCACGAGCTAACCACACACTCACCACAAAACAAAACAAACAACAAACAAAAGACATTCAAATACAAGAACACAAAAACACAAGAACTGACAAAGTACAGAACCACGGACACAAAGACTGAGAAAGACACGCGGGCCATATTTGCTGTTGGAGCCGTTGGACGTTTGTTTGCCACTCAGGGTACGGTCGAAAGTTGCGTGGTTTCCTCCCTATTTCGGTGTAGCTGTCACATTTGTGCCGTGGCAAAAAAAGGTAGCGAAACATGTTGCTGTTTGGGTGCATGGTGTCACAAAAAAGGTATAATAAATTTAGCTAGGGCCTAAAGGCCTCTGTTAGTGCGCACCCTCATATTGAAGGCAACAAAGCAACCACACCAACACGACGACATGGCGACGACATGGCCAGGGCATGGTGACGAAATGACACCGCAATGTAGTCGCCATATCGACGCCACCCCTGCCAATTAAGCCTGCCATGAAACCTATGCCCACAAGCTTATAGAATTTACCTAAAATATAATATATCAAATGAGATGTCCAAAGCTATGTCAAAACGTTGTTGTTGGAGGGTGGGCACCACCCGACCAGAAACCACCAAGTTGTCCTTGTGTGCCTCGCACGCCTGAAATCTGAAAACGTTTGGCAAGATTCGCTTCCATTTAACCGCAGCCTGTAGCACCAGAAGCTGAAGGTGGAGTCTTAGCAGCAGAGGTAGCCGGTGAGCCATAAAGCAAAAACAATTTGGACTGCGTAATGAGAGGACAGTTTTTGGCAGCATATCTACAAGGGTTGTTCGTATAGGTTCTGCATGCAGTCTTTACATCAAAAGAATTCAAAAGATCAGCCAGGCAACCAACCAACAAACCAATCAGAGCATGAACCAACCAGTCGATCAACCGCTGTACCTAGCAATCAATTATCAAAATCGATCAACACATCCCTCGAATATATAAACAACCCATGGATTAACAAAGCAAGACCTGATCAAGTCACGAAGTCGATTATGCAACGAGTCGTGCCTGAAGGAGCCGCTTCCAAAACAACCAGTGTCTCGTTCATTTAAGAGCCCATGATGGGCAGACGCTCAAACACGGTCGCTGGGCCAAAGTGATTGGTTTGCATCACGGTCCGGCAGTTTAGCCTCAAACCTCCTACACCGCAGAGTTTTCCTTGCAAGGCTATTATGGTTACCATCTGGCCTGTGGGTTCATCGTCTGTTATGTTCCATGAATTGTCAGTCCGCTGTTTACAAACCTCACGCAATTTCAATCATCAGAATCGGAGGATGCGATCTACCAGCGGTCTGCTTGGTTCATGTCCCATGTTTCCGTCATACCGAAGTCTCCAGTATCTTCCCACTGCTAGTGAAATTGGTGAAGTATCCATGTTCTTGTTGCTACTACCTGCAGTTTGTTTAGTGAACCCCCTATTTCCTCCCTGTCAACCCCCATTTTGACGAGTGAAAATCTAGTTCTATCTTCCTGCTCGCCATCGCCAAGATACACGTTGTCTTTTTTTGGCATATAAACCTCCTACCTCAGCCGGACCTCTTCAAGAATGGAGACCCCAGGTTTCAGGTTCGAGTAAAACGCCCACGGTCCCACCTTCAACCTCCCTCGTGCACTGCTCGCCTGCAACTTACACTTCGCCTACTCACCAGTTGTGCCTTTCGTCAGTCTGAACATTGGGTATCCCAACCATTGAAGGGGTACCCAAGAGTGACCCAGAAATCCCAGATCTGCCGCATCAAGTTCCACCACTCACACCGAACCCAGGACTTTTCTTCGCGCACGATGGAGTCCTTCGCAACGAAGAAAAGCCCCGGGGTCGCTTTGCCGGGCAAAAAAGGACTGGGGGAGTTGCGCCTCACGGAAGCAGGCCCCAGGTGAGCCCAAGTTAGCTGCTTGGAAGTGGCTCCGAAAAAGAAAAAAAAACTCCATTCTCGATTTCTTGCGGTGGGTTAGCAGAAAAACTATAAATGGTGAATGACCATCCGCACAGATTGGATCCGCCATGTTGTTGGCACCTTTCCAAGCATCGACACCTGGACACTCACCTGAGACTTGTAGCGGCGCCCCAACACCCTACAGCCCATAAGGCCTTTGGAGAACCAGTCACAAACACATCGTACTTCCGGTTGCAAATCCGAGTCATAAGCATTATATGTTGTGGGTGAACCCATTTTTATATCAGTTCTACACATGTTGTAAGTCAGCCTCAAAATAAGAGTGTTGGAAAGTTCCACTTTCCACAATTGTGGTGTGTCCTTTCAAAACCACGTGCTCTTGCACTTGCGTCTTGGTTTAGAAGATTGGACCCTTGAGGCTTGGGAATTTCCAGTCCAGTCCAATGTGAGGCCATCCGGCCACCTTTTTTGTTGTGAGCAGTTTCCCAAGGCAATATGTACATCTCAGGAAGATTTTGCTGCATTTCATCGTTTGCCGCCCCACGGCACATTCGAGCCAGCGCTGGTGGCTCTAAAATCACTGGTGCAACCGATACCTTCTTTATCGATAGCCCATGAGGATTCATGAGGTCAAACTCGATCAAGTTTTGGGTCACTTTGGTCTTTCGTATCAGTTCCAAAACCATCAAATGGAAAGCTCAACATATTTTTATATACATAATATATATATACTGTGTATATATATATATGCATATGTGTTTCCAAACCATCAAATGTCAACATTTTGGGTTTCGGAAACTGACTTCTCTGTGATTTCTCCGAAAAAAAAATCGGCACCCCAACTTGAGATGGTGAGATCAGCCGTCGGATCACCGGCGCCTGGCGCTGGGCCCCAAGGCCCCAAGGTGGTGCCACATTACTGGTTGGTGGTGCAATAAGCATCTTGAAAAATATGAGTTCGTCAGTGGGGTTGGGATTCTCCCATACATTATGGAAAATAAAAAATAACCAGATTATACATATATATATGTATATATACATATAATTATTTATGTATATATATATATATATATATATCATTAATTATACATACATATCAGTCAAGTCCTTGGGAGAAACGGAGAAAAGCAACAACAATGTGAACGCAAGCATCAAACAAATTAGGCCTATCTCTACAGGGTTCTCAACCATCATTGCCCGGGCCAAAGCTGGTCAAAAAATGGGTTTGGCCCACCTAAACATCATCCCCCACCTGCAGACCCTCAGACTTGCAACACTAGAGGATGCCTTGGTCGAGCTTGGCCGCAAAAGTTGGACCTCCGATAACCCCTATATGAATTATCATCTGGTTATTTAACATAGCCATGGAAATCCCTTATAAATGGAGGTATTAATGGGAAAATCATCTATAAATGGGCCAGTTTCCATGGCGAACTGTTAAATAACCAGAGGGTATATACAAAATCCCATAGTTTCTCATCACCTTTCGCCTTAAAGTCCAAGCATGATCGATTTTTTGGGAACTACATCCAACTTCAGGACAGTGCTGTTTTTGTTGTCCAAATATGGACGCTCCCTGACTTCGTATTGTGGACACTAGATTGCTTATTTTCATCTGTTCCTATTCAATGTCGAGTCTACACAAGTTTCTTACTCACTTCACTAGTGTGGGATACCCATTAAAAAAAAATGAAGTATTAACTAGTGTGGTATTCCCATCGCCAAGTCATCACAATTTTTATGCCTGCTAAACCATCCCCAGTCATAATCGTTGTTTATGGTCGCCAAATTTTCCATGAGTCTACCTTTTTGGAGATGAGGCTGAAATCGCAAGTGTTGATCTCATTCCTTATTCATTTCATTTCTAGGTGCACAATATCCAAGAAGTTATGCAGGAAAGCACAGTTGTTGCGGCTGGATGAAAAATGCATGTGGTTGTTGGCTTTGTCTCCGCCAAACTAAGTGGCTCAAGACCTGATGTTCACAAGTTTTCCCCGGCTCCATTGAAAAGTTGGTCACAAAAAAACCTGATGTATCAGGGTTTAGTTTGGGGGACCCAAAACAATGCAAAAAATTCGCCATGGGAATTGAAGGAGCGTCTATCTGGCTAATCACTACAGTAGATGGATGGTTGAAGCCCTAGTTAGTTGTTTTCAAACAAGGCCAAATACTTTTAGAAATATGCCATAAGAATCCATAAGATATGTCGAGCCAGCCATGTTAGATTCCTGTTTATCGAGGATTGCCATGCTCAAACCACCAAAAACTTCCACCGAAATCTGGTTCTTCCACCATCTGGGCTCATCAAACTCATGGAATCCCCGAGAAATGTTCAAAACCCTCTGTGGTCCCTTTATACTGCCTGGTTAAGAGCGGGATTCTCATCATGGATTATGATTGTGACAATCTTCTATATATATATATGTATAAAGGGTAGCATTACCCCGAATTAATCAACCAACCACAATTTATCAATTATAATAATATATATATATTATATATAATTATGTAGTTTAATGTATGTATGTATGTATGTATGTATGTATGTATGTATGTATGTATGTATACCAAAAAGTCTCGATGTTTCCAAACTGTCAAACCCCCCACAGAATTACTATTGAACCCCCGTTTTGAAGCATCAACAGGGGGTCCATCCACGGTGCTTCAGCAAGGACTCCAACTCAGCTCCCACCATGGCGGCAGCTGCCAGAATCTGTCCTGGGTGTCCTGGGAGATTTCATAAATTTCATGGACTGGCGGGGATTCAACTTACCCAGGATTGGTTAAACCATGATAAATCATGGAACAACTGGCAATTTCATAAATTTCATCCATGATTTAACCATCCAAACTTGGGGGATTTCATGTCTCACGTTGGGGATTCAACCATCAAAATCGGAAATTGATGATGATTTTACCATCCAAAATGGATGATTTCACCATCAAAATGTGTGTGTGACCAATAACAGGGGGAATTCATCTGCAGATGGATCCAAAATGTCTGCTTTTCAGAAATTTCATCAACTCTCATCTGGGATCTAATGTAGTCTTGAACATAGGGAGATGTTAACTGTTCGAAAGTGAACCAAAGAGGGAAAATATTTGGACATCTTGTGACATCTCTGTCATATGAAGTCACATGAAGTCACGGGATCTCGGCAAGGTGGCGACTTATTGCCCTAGATCCTGAATGACATCTCCACATTGCCTCTGTTGGTTGAATCCTCCATGTTTGCTCTTTCTGTTCTATCTATTTCTTGCAATCAAACCCAAAATCTCAACAAATCTCAACTCCGAAAAAAACAAAACTCATATTTGTCATATGACTTAGCTCCTAAATCCATCTAAATCCCCAATCTCCCGCTCCTTTCACTTCTTTCATCACCGGTGACTCCCTGAGCCGCAGCAGCAGCTCCCGGCCCATGGACAGCGGGACGGTGGGGAGGCTGTTGCCGCCCTCGAAGTCCGCGGCGAAGAAGGGCCGCCGAGCGCGTCGCGCCAGCAGCCGTGCAGCATCGAAAGGCGCCAGCTGCGGCAAGGGAAGATCCACCACCTGATCCGAACGGTGCGGTGCCGGTCCAAAATATGCTTCATAAATGTTACCCTCTGGTAAACTAACATAGCCATGGAAAATAGCCCATTTATAGTGGGTTTTCCCATGAAAAATTGAGATTTTCCATAGCTATGTTAGTTTACCAGAGGGTAATCATAAACCCATAGTGACGACCATAATAGTGAAGCCATAATAGTAATAGTTGATAATAGTTGTGTCTGTTGGTTTGCAAACTATCACTACTATGTCCAATCGTTCACTTGTATACCAACTTAGCTGAGTATGGGGCACCACTTTGTGGGCTGCAGCAACAAATTGGATGAGAATAGCCACACAACAGTTGATCGGACAATCACACCCTGGGATATTCCCATTCCCAGGCATCCAAACCACCAACTTTGACCACCAGCAAACCATTGGTTGGAAATGGTGAAACATCCAGAAAAACAAAAAAAACTTGATTGGGACTCATCATTGTGGCTAATTGGCCAATCAGGCCCTCTGACCCCTGCGGAAAGCATGTGTATTTAATCAATTAATTGATTTATTAATTAACTGAATATGTATATATATATATTGCTTTTGGCTGAGTACGAAATATGCCTATCCAAACACACGCACACACACACACAAACATGCCAATTAACCAAACTTCAACCAAGGATTCCCCAGAATGGTTGCGACTGGTGGTCGCCCGTCACCGCACCTTGGAGTATCCCATGGCCCAGTGGCCCAGCGGGTCGCGCGCGGTCAGCAGCAGATGCAAATGGGTGGTCTCGGCCAGTAGATGGGACCTCAACTTCGACCATTGGAAAAGCTGGACGATTTTTCCACAAATCTTTGGGGGTTGGAAAGGTTGGAAAGGTTGGAAAGGTTGGAAAGGTTGGAAATGTTTGCCACAGTTTTTTTGGAGGTTGGATCTTTTGGGAGGCTACAATGTTCGATGTCTGGAGGAAACAAATCAATTCTATCCGTATGGGTCAGAATTCGGTACCCCAAAACTGGTCAGCAAAACAGACCGAATTTAGCTGTTTTGTATCTCCACTTGAGTAAACCAAAATTGTGGGTACCCAAATTGCACCAAAATGTTGGTATAATATGGGTATAACATGGTATAACATGGGTATAAGCTTTACAAGCCATACCCATATTATACCCATATTATACCGATATTATACCCATATCACTTCTTGGGGGCGGGGACTCTGACTCATCGTGACTGGAATTCACTGGAAAAATACGTGGTCTATGGTCTGATTTGAAGTTGAGGGACCCATCTCAAAACATGAAAGTGGAATGGCTTCATCATCCCAAGTCAGTTTTGGGAGACAGCGACCTACAGCTTTCTCAGTGTTCACGTGTTTTTTCCTGGATCATTCCAGTCAACAATATATTCAATATATTGCAGGGTGGTGCCCCATAGTTTGCTAAGTTGGTTTATAAGTCCAATAACTATGGTTTATAGGTGATATATCTATAGTTAATGGGATTATAACCCATTTATAACTTGGGGGGGCACCACCTTGTGGCTAGTGTCATCCCTTATGATCATCGGGCTTTGCCCAGCTGCAACATCTCGCTGCTCTCCAGGTCCTCGCTGAAACCATCCACCACCAGCAACCATGGACGCCTGGGGGAAACCGGTGTCAGCGGTCACTTTTCTGAAAAGGACATGAAAACATGGGATAAAAGGAATGATAAATGGATCAACCAACATAAAGCAATCATCTCTGGCTCTTCGTCGACAATGCTTAGACAAGCCGATATCAACAACCAATATAATATATATATGTATATATATATATATGTATATATATATATGTATATATTATTTGGTTCCTAGTCCATAGATCCCACTAAAAACCCTCATGTTTGGTCAGATCATGTTAAAGCTCTATCTTTAATGGTGAAATCAATCCCGAACATGCGTAGGGTCTTCCATGCCCAGTTTTTGATGCTGCCAGTTCCAACTCCTACCTCTGGCCTCACATTACCTGGTTGAGTCCCCCTCTTGGTTGGTTGAATCCTATGTTGCTTGGGCTACGTCTGTCTAAATCCCCATCTTTGCTGCATCTCCAATTTTGCTGCTTCAAACTCCGCCGAATCCCCTTTTCTCCTGCCAAACCTCGAAACGTGGAATTTACCAGGCACTGCAATCCAATATATGTTTCATCGTTGAGTCATGTTGAATGTTGAATCCCATCTGTGATGTTTTACTTCCAATGATGGTCAAATCCCATGGTTCCTGCTCAAAAATTTGGAAAAACGAGCGATCTCCTGACCAAAAACCACCCTATGTGGGCTAAACATTTCAGTGCTGTTCCTCCTTGGGGATGGGCATGGCTTGTGGGTTCAATTTCAGCCACCTTAGTCCCTTCAAAAAAAAAAGAAGGTTCTCATATGTTGCCTGCTGAATGATGAATCATAATGTGTTTAAAAAAAATATGATGAAATGTTTACCAACCATTTGGGGATTATTCCCCACATAATTCCCATTATTTCTAGCGACGTCGTGGTGCTTTCTTTATAATTGACTCATAGTTGCGGCTTGTAATCACTCATGATCACTTGCTTCTAATCCCATGATTGCTGGTTATCAACACCCTGGAATCTGCTATAATTATATACCTATCCTCACAAGCCATAACAAAAAGGGATGAACCAAAAACCAGTGTCAAAGTTCTCAACACATTTGAGGATGATTCCCCCTATCGAATTCCAATTATCTGAAAGGGCCCCAATCGTGGCCTCTTCTTTTTATCAAAATAGAAAATTCAAAAATCACAGGCTAAGCAAATCATCTAAACTCCAGTAGATATGGGCTTGTCCGAAACTGAGGTATACTGGTATACCCGCCGCAGAAAAAGGCCATTTTCACGGGAAAATCATGATGAACCATGAAATGTTTGGTGGTTTTCTATCTAGTCCAGTGCGATAAACCCATGTAAGTCGACCAGATTAAAAAAAAAAAACTGAATGAGCCATCTAGGTACCGTGATTCCAATGTGCGGCTATCTTTGCAAGTAGAGATTTTACATCTGAATAATCCATCTAAATTCTAGCAATGATCCTAAGATTTGGCTATCTTTGGAAATAAAACAATCTATCTGAATGGGAGATGATGATCCTGTTTTACATTTGGGTATGAAATATCTAAATAATCCACCTCAATTTCATCTAAGGTTCAATGATGCTCAAAAAGATGGGTCTGTCTGAAAATTGCGGACCCCGTTCATAGCCTCCATTTTGTGAGTTATCCCGGTTATCCCTATGACAATGCCTATGGTTGATGGTTAAATCATGTTAAATCCCATTCAATCACACTAAATCCCAATGGCTGATGGTTAAATGCCATGAAAAATTCCATCAAATCAACCACGAAATCCCACCAGGTTCCATTCAATCTCATGAAAACTCATTAAAGCCCTGTGAAATCCTGGTGAAATCCCATCAAATCCGTGCCTCAGGGCATCCACCTCCCGCACCGCCCGCAACAGCGAACTAACGCTGCCACCAGCGACGTCGCTGACGTCGCCGCGCCCCAGCTGCTGCAGCAGAACTGCCAGAAGACTGCTACAGGCCACCTCTCAGAGGCCAAGATACGCTGGATTTTACCAAGAAAACTGAGATTTTACCAAAAAACTAAGGATTTTTACCTAGGAAAACTGTTTTTTTAAAATAAACCAAGAAATTTTGGGGATTTGACAAAGAAACATGTGGGATTTGACTGGGAAAAATGATAAAAAATGTGGTTTGAACTGATGATCAGTGTCAAAACTACAGGGATTCCACCGAAAATGGGACGAAAATCTGACGAACAAATGGAGCTGTCAACAGCTGACATTTTGACCAGGAAAACGTGGGATTTCACATTGACACATTGTGAATTGATCATCAAAAATGTGCTTCAACTACGAAACATCCCCTCCAGTCAACTAATAGTTTGCGAAGTGGAAAATCACCGAAGATCGAATAGGTCCATAGGTAAATCATCGGACATTCATGGGTCATCCGATATCATAGCTATATAAGGTTGCCATGGTTGCTATATCCACCATAGCCTCTCCCAGGATCACCCCAGGATCGGCCCTCCCAGGGGTGTTTTAGGGGCCTGTCGCTCCGTGATGTGAAAGGCGGCGTGTGAAAATCGTCGGCCAGGGGCGCTGAAGAAACGACCTCGGAAGCGTGGGTCCTGGATCCCTGGAAAGGGGTGGCTAAGCCGTAGTTTGAATGGTGGTAAAAAGATCTCAAAAGTGGAAACTGGTTGAAATCCACCAACTTTTTTGGGAGGGGATTGTTTTTTTGGAGGGAAATTGGACATAATTAACGGTTTTGAACAGGAGAATGGCTTGAGGATGCTTAAAGCCACTGGTCTAAGATTTTTTTATTCTCTCAAATATGCCTGTTTTCCCACAGCCTTACCAGTAATCTCTTACCATCCCAGGATTGGACACTTGCCAATTTGATAGTTCGGGATGAGTCCAAGCTCAGGTACCCCACATCCAAGCATTCCCACAGACGTCCATGTTAGAATCTGAATCTACATGTTTCACAGTTTCATCATGTTTCACAGGCAGATTCCATGCCATTCTCCCATCATCCCTTCGGCCGGGCCACAGAATTCCAGACACAGAGCCGTCTTCCCACTCCCTTGGCCACCCCAGAGGCAGACGGCGCGGCGGTGTTCGAACAAGTTCGCCTCGCTAGGGCGACGCGGTAAAATGCCATGGCTGAGATGTCAACAGTTTGACCCAGAACATCATGCCATTTTTAGTGGAAACTAATATGAACCAACCCGGTTTCTGGCAGGGTCGAACTGTTCATTTCGAGGACGGTATGTAGAAAAATATGAACATTCATATCATATTAGTGTTTGATCACAAAGCTACTTTTAGATATGTGCTGTGTATCAACAATATGGGATTTGCGATGCTTAGTTGACTCAGATGGATCCCTGGAAAGGTCAATCCATTTTTAGCTGGGTATGTTTTTTTCCCCCATCATGAACTGGTTTATGTTCACACATCCAACTCTACATATATCTGCCAAACAGACCACTCACCTAGATAACACTATCCAATTTGCCTGGTTATAAGATGTTATAAGCCTATGTATAAATCTTAAGCCTATCTGTAAGATTTGCTTGGTTATAACACTATCCAACACTATCTAGTTATAAGATGTTAAAAGTCAATTTTCCTAAATCCTATGGTTATACGCCTGTTATAAGTCAAAAATCACCCATCAACCCCGGGGTTTCTTGTTACAGAACCGAGGCGCTAGAGACACAGTGAAGTTCTCGCGACCTCGAGGTAGTGAAGCGAGGTCACGGGCTGGAGCTTGGTCTAAAAAGGGGGTAGTAAATTCCAATATCATTGGGTAGGAGTCCAGTAGGAGCCTCAAAGTTTATCCATGCCAAAGTCTATGTTTTCAGACATAGAATTTAGAACTTAAAAGATGTGAAGATAAGAATTTCGACCTCAAAGTTGAGCTATATTTTTCAGAATCTTCACAAGTATGTTGCGGTCGAATCGTGGGAATATTTGTGTATGTGGTCCATGTATATATATTTTGCGGAAATAATGGAATATCATGGAATATACATGTATACACTCCCGGGAACAAACGTGTCTCAGGCTACCGTTTCAGGTATCAACTAACATGTCCACTCTATACCGGCGTTTTCCTGGGGAATGCATTGCAACTTTCTTTTTACACATTGACCCAAA
>Ga0126342_10015277_pt1 | contig 13469 bp, 15 predicted proteins | sample Cyp1metagenome_FD_92528 | JGI IMG/M metagenome (GOLD analysis project Ga0126342, IMG submission 92528) | Coral microbial communities from Lord Howe Island, Old Settlement Bay, Australia - Cyphastrea 1 metagenome | ecosystem: Host-associated > Invertebrates > Cnidaria > Coral ...
GCGGCATGGCTTCTGCCTCAACACAAAGAGGACAAGGGCCAAAGGACTTGGAAGGACTTATATAACCTTATATAGACTTGGGCTTGGTTGGACTCATTCAGTCGTTTCTCAAGATCCAGATGTCAACTTCAAAGTGGAAGTATGAATGAATGCTAAATCGTATGACATACCATGCTAGGCACAACATACTTTTTTCATCTTTTTTCACTGTATGATCCATGAAGGTGTCAAAACCTGTGTCCGAACTTCATTCTCCCAAACATCCGCCTTGTGTACTGATACTTGAGATTGGATGGCAAGATCTTGACTTGGCTGGCTCAAGCCCAAATCCAGCGAGAACGGCATTTCTTCCTCCAGGTTTTCATCTGGTTCGCAGTCCTGCATTCGAGTGAAGCGGCTGAAGCGGTTCCATGTATGGTCAAAGCTCTGGGCAAAGAGAGGCTGCGGTACTCCAGCTGCCATCACAGAAGTGCTCTTGAATATCGGAGGGTAGATCATCACCAGTAAATTGTGTGCTTCAAGAGTCTTCAGGAAGCAATAAGACAACCACATCAACCACCACGCACTACAGTCCAGAAGTCCTCTAGGGTCTCAGGAACTCGTTGCTGCCGCAGTACCAAAGGTGATGTAGCCTCTTCAAAACATGCCAATCAAAATAGCTCAACTGTGCTGTGCAGAACCGTCCTACACAAATCCTGGTGGGGAGAGAGACACTTACAAGACTCTGTCCTCAAACGTGTGCAAAGCAGAGCTGCTGCTTCACTAATGAGATTCCACAAGCTCTTGTTCAAACTGGTCCAATCCATCTACATCTCGCTCCAAAAACATTGTTGTGCTGTTGGGCGCTGGAGACGGTTCTCCGAGCGCTTCAAACCCTTCAGCTCGTAGATCATCTTACGTGACAACTGCGAAGTCCACTACGAAGGAGAACTTTGACAGAGAACAATAAAGACTATAGTGACTGGGAAAACAGCGACGAGGGGTTGAACACCCCGAATGGTGGAACTCTTAAATACATATATATATACACATGATGTGACATTCAAGCAGTTCAACCCAAAAACTGCATTTCTGACAAGTCTGACAAGTATCACACCGGCCGATTGAAGTATTTGTGTCCAGGACAAGGAGCCAAGTTGAGGTCCATGTGAGACTCTGCGTCTCTTCCTTGCGCAGCACCAAAGCTCTCTTCAGGAAAAGCCTTCGGCTCAATCAGACTTCTATCATTCCAAGGATGTGATGTCTCACACTCCATTCACATTTTCTTCAGAGCCAGTTGGGTTTTTTGTCAGCATTCTTTTCGGCAAAACAAGGAGGCATCCCTATGCCTGGTGTTGTGCAAGCACTGATGCCTCAGGAGCTCCCACCACTGCCTTGCAACTGCAATCCGAGGGCATTTCGAACAACTTCTAACTTCTAACTCTTCCACAACATCTACAACTTCTATCTCCTGTAACTTGGCAAGGTCGAATCTGTGGGTTTACCTTCACCTTGGAAAGACTTGGACTAGATGGTCTTTACAAAAATTGTTCCAAATCGTTGCGTGATCAGGGAGCGCCACTGGTTAGCATAGGTCCGCCCGCACCTATGGTGCTGGATCATGTTAGTTTAGTGTCGAGACCAACCAGTCAATGCAATCGCAGGTGCATATTGAGCAGGGGAGGGAGTATTTTCGGAAGTGCCAGGCCGCCAAAGCGCATGCGACTGTAGTAATTTCATATAATTTCACCATTTCTCATATCGTCAGAAAATCCGCCAAATTTTCGCTGTTTCGAGCCAACATCTGCGCAACATGGGCTCAACCTGGGGTCAACTTGGGCCAACTTGACCCCAACTTGGTCTAAGACTTAAGCCCAAGTGCGGCCAAGTTTGGCAAGTAGGCTTACAAGTAGGCCCATGTTCCGCCGGCCCCAGCTACAATACTCCTCAACTTCGAAGCCATCTACTAAGGCCCTACTATCACAGCATGGTGCGGGCGGTGCTCGTCGCGAAGCGACTCGAATGGAAGCTATACCGAATGTCCAGCCTCACTTCGCTGCACTTTTGGAGGTGTTTGGCTCACCTCAGCTTCGCGCCAAAATCAAAAACATATTTTTTACAAATGTCTGAGGAACTAGAGCAAACTTGCCGGAGGTAAAGAACCCATGAAGGGAATCTATGTCTTGGTCGGGCTTCCTGACAAAGCCTGGTGGTCGAAAAGTAGACCCTGCGGATGCATTAGGATCCGTCTGCACTTTGCATTTTGATACGATGGGTGATTGCAACATGACACTGACTCAGATTTGACTGAGATTGGATCGACAGCCAAAGTGATTTACACCTTCATTCCATGCAGCAGAAGAAAAGTCCGCTCATATACACGAGATTATGCACATGACAAGCCCTCATCAGGTCCTTCAGTTTGACACCTTGTTCCAGAATCGCATGCAACCCAGGATAAGTTCAGCTTCAATTCATCAGTCCTATCAAGCCGACCTACACTTCTGACAAGAATCAATGTGGTAGCGACGTGGAAGCTGAGTGCACCTGGAGAGTCTGGAGAGCCAAGAATCAAGAACTTTGCAATAGCTGGACTATGCTGGACTAATTTGCAGCTGGGCCAGGATAAATGCCCTTTGGAGTATTTTGGAGTCCAGTCTTACCGTCATGAGTAGCTGTAACTCCGAAGCGTTCCGCACACAATGAACCCCCTGCAAAGTTGGGTCCAGCCAGGCATCGCATAGTATCGCTAGATATTAATTCACTACGAAATGTGTGCAGCTCCTTCCACTCCCAGGCACAACTCCAGAGATGTGGGATAATATAGGTATGAAGCTATATGCATGTGTAAATGTATACCTGAGCAGGTATTTGATATATGAAAATGTATATGTGCATCTATGCATGTGTATGCATATACATGTATAATTTGTATATGTATATATGCAGATCTGTATACATGTACAATTATGCTTTGAGTAAAAGTGTCCAAGGAAAAGAAAAAAAGATATCACGCAATTGGATCAAAGCACGAGATGGAGTCAGCCGTTGGAGGCACACTCTGAGACCAAAGCCAGATCTTGTCCTCGTGCGAAGAGTAGGGTACCAATGGATGCACAAACTTGGTCACGTTTAGTCTTAAAGCATCTGCTATCGGAGGTTTATAATTTTGAATGATTTTGACGCATACAGCACAAACATCTAGCGGGAGCTAATCTTGGTGTGGTTGGCTGCCTTTGTCTGGCGCATCTCTTGCAATGGTCATGTTCTAGTCCCCTCCTGAGTCTTGATGTCCTCTGGAAGCCAAAGCGCCTGATCCATTGGAACAGAGGAAGGTATTACCCCATGAAGGTGTATGGTGTATGAATGGAACAAATTAAAATCTGCTGATATCTTGCTGGATGCCTTTTGCATCCCTTTCGTTGAAACATTGAAACCATGCTATGCGTAGCTGTAGCCCAGCCCACAATGGCCTGGGAGAGACCCATGTCAACGAGATTCATTGGTCCGGGACCAGGCTGCGATGGGTCGTCATCCACTACAATCCTCAGATACGGCACAAGAATAGACACTGCTCCATGTGAAACTTAGCCACAGCTCAGATTGCCAGCATTTGCCAACTATGGTGTGGTGATAGAAGGTCAAGGCTTGAAGGAAAACATAGTTTCGGAATGTTTTAATATGTTTTAGACATCGAAGGTTTTAAGCAATGCGACGTCCTTCGAACATCAAAGCCTCTGCCCAGACACACTTGCGAATTTTGGGTGGCCTCAATGGCCTCCGGAGTTGGTGGGTCTGGCTGCCCCAAGGGAAAGCTGCTGGATCGAGGGCTGCGGCTGCGACTGCGGCAGGACGCCCTTGAGGCTTGAGATACCTGGCACAGCACTTCCAGATAGACCGACAGTTGAGTTGAGACAGTTGAGGTTTACTAAATTTTGAATTGCAGTTTTGGTTTTTTTGGGGGTATCTCCCGAGTTTTCGACCCAAAATTAACCCTATCGCTTCAACAGAAAGCATGCGAATCAATGCGGGCCTGGCTGAGAGATCTGGCTGGAGACCAGCGCCTGGAACTCAACAGCTTTGTGCTGGGTGTCCGTGTTGAAACGGGTCACTGCAGAGCAGCCCACATCTACGTAAAATGTTTACTGTGAAAAAGTGCGCGGCTGTATCAACGTTGGAGTTGTGATCGAGGATGGATTCTGAAGAAATAGTGTTAATGTCAAGTGTCATGCAATCAAACTGGCAAGGCATAGCTATCTGACCACATGTTTCGGCCACACCAATGTCTTTTCATCCTGAATTCTGGGTAAAAGGGCAGTCATTCTAGCTCTTGATTGACATTGTATAAGTTGTGCCGAACTTCATCTACCACGACTATCCTTGAGTCCGAAAAGTAACAAAAGAACATGATTTGGCTGAGGCTCAGTTCGATTTAGCAGCTCTTGCAGATGGCCCTCCCACCACCCAAGGTCCTCCTTGTCACCGGGCTTGTCTTCGTTGGCGTTTCAAACGTGGAACAGCTGACGGCAAGTGGACCGCCATACCTCAGGAGGCTTCAATCGGCTTGCCTCAATATGGAGCTCTTGGGCCATTGGGGAATCTATAGGAATCTATATATATATATATATAAATATACAGTATATATATATATGTATGTTATATAATATATATTATATATATATTATATATATATATATACAGATACATGTTATATGCTATTTATATGCTGCTATTAGCATCTACTAGCTGCTGCTGCTTGCGCCCCAACTGCTGGTTCTGCAGATTCCACCTAAGCCAGCACCTTGTAGATGATTGCTCGCCATGGACATGACAAAAACTAATGTCGTAATAGTAATATGATTTAAATTGATGTAATATGTCATAATGACCGAGTTATGCTTGTTCTACATGTGTCGCCATTTCTTTCATGATGTGATCACAGCTTGCACTGTGTTCCACTGCCGTCAAGGCGCGATAAGAAACCTACAGAAGCCTGCGAGCCCAAAGCTGCGCTCTCGTCACCTCAGGGCGAGGGCTCTGCGCTGATCCAGTTGAAAGCTGCAGGAATCAAGAAGTCCAAGTTCGTTCAATCTGCCAGCTACGAAGTATCAATGCAAATCTACGAAATCTCTGCATTCGAGGCTTCCCCCTGGACCAAGTATCCACAACTCTTGTCTCTTAACAAGTTTGCATTGCTTGCATCACACAGCATCACTGGCACCCAGTTGGTTGGATCAAAATTCTGCGAGGAAAGCCCGACAGCCGTTTCAAGGCCACGGCCCTCACGTCTCGGCGGAGTCAGCAATGCGACGTCCGTCCTGACCTGGAGCGACCAGTGACACTTCTGCACGATGTTCGCTGTGGTTCGCTTTGGACAATACAAAAGGACAGTTCACGAAAAATACAACCAGTAATAACAAACATTCGCAGGAAATTATAGAAAACGAAGATTCATTGCAAGCAATAACAAAGATTTTTTGGTTTTCTAATTAATTCTATCTAATTCTTGGTTTTCTACAGTTTTCTATTTTCTTCTTCCAACTCTGGGAACTCTGTCATCTCTTCTCGGTGCCTCTGCTGTGACCTCCATGGCGCTTCCAGCTCAACCCAGGCGTCCCCGCCCTTCCCAAATGTCTGGGCATAAAAGCTTCGGCATGGACAAAGGGACGCAAGTAGGCGCAAGTCTGGCGCGAGTGACCCTTCCAAGATATTTTGACTGCAAGATTCTGCAAGACTCTGCAAGACTTGTGGCTGCAGTCAAAAATGAATGCAAGTCGTCGCAACTTTCTGGAGTTGGGACGGGTTTCCACCCAAGAAGTGGGTTCTTGTCATCTTTAGGTTCTTTTGTCAAGAATGCAGAATGCATTCGGTTGGCGACAATCCAACAATTCCTTACTACAGTGTATCAGGCTTGAAGTCCTCCTTCTTACACCAACCTGTCTGACCTTGTGGAATAAACATGAATAAACATGAATAAACATGAATATTGGCTGGAGTCCTAGCCCCAACTCAGATGCAGAACCGAAGTGAATCCCAACGATATCTGCTTGGTTCTTCCACGTGTCAACATCCGGTCGCGGCTCGCCTCCAAGAAATCGCCCAAGGAAGCAGGGTTCACATCCAGCAGCTTCAAGGGGCTGCCCTAGCGCACACTTCTTGATTTGCTGGTATCACAATGTATCACAATGTATCACAAACAGCAATCTATCGAAGTTCTTGCACTTCTCTGTTTCTTTAAAGCACACGTCCACATTGCTGGAAGATCTGCTTGACAAAGCACTTGATGATATCCTAGTTGCCTTTGAAAAAATGGTTGTGCATGAGGATGTCTTCTTTCAAAACACAAATATCAATGTAGCGGATGCAAGTTCATCATATATTTGTCCTATATAACCTATATATTCAAAATCTTGAAAGCAAGCATTCCTCCTTGTGGGATCTGTTGATTCTCAGGTCCCGCCTGATCCTTCGAGCCTTCATCCTCAGGTAGATTGGCCAGTTGCTTCAAAACCTCAGTCGATTCAGGTGCTGCGCCTCAATTGAAATCAAGCTCACTAGTGGTTGATGGCCTGAGCATGGACCATATAAGTGCAACCCGTTCAATTCCAACGGCCCTTTGCAAAGGCAAGGTCAACCTGATCACCGCAGACCTTGGCCAGACTTTGGCACTGTAGTACTGTAGGCACTCAAACATAGCCTGCAGAACCTACAGTGGACCTACAGCCTGCAGCCACGGCCTCCCATGTCTTTTTGTCAGCAGGTGAGCTTTGCACAGCAGCTGGTACTTTGCTGATGGCAGAGGGTCCTAATCATTTCCTGCAGCGGAATCACTGGAATCACAGTGCCAGTGGGATAATGTGGGATACATGGTATGGGCAGGGAGTATGTCTATCCGTCTATCTCAAAGCAATCAACGGTGACAAAAGTTGGTAAAATGCGGCTTGCATTGCAACAAAATCACCTTACTGACATGATACAAAAGCTCAAGAACAAGATTGGTTTGCAAACTGGATCTAAATTTCAAGTCATTCTTTGCAAGTTGATGACATCCCCACAAGAACTAGGATTTATTCGGGATTTGTGATCACAGAATGAGATTCTTCTTCTAATTCAGCCGTTTCACTGCTTCTTGAAGGGTTGGATGCCCGGATGCCCCCTCCCGGATTGTCCTGTTGGGCTTCATCACTGTAATATACCAAAGGCGATAAGAACGCATGATTTGCCTTTGACAGGTTGAACTCCATCACCGGCCCGTCACTGGACCATGCTACACCAGCTCCAATAGGCGCAGTAGGCGCAATAGGCGCAATAGGAATGCCAGATTTCACAAAGGAGGCCAGGTATCCAGTGAATAAAGCTCGAAAGCTCTGCAGTTCGTCTTTGGGAAACGACCTTCGATCAGTCCAAGTTTCAACACAAATCAAAGAAACCGCCGAAATGATGTCGACATTTATTGGCAACAAAAACCAGGGATCGTGCCCAGCCAAGAACTGTAATATCTCAAAACAAAACTGCCTTCGACTTGTCACGGACGTTCCAAGACAAGAGACACAAATGGTGATGACTCATGAGGGAAAGGTTGTGGAGCAAAGTCCCTCCCTAACTCCATGACCTTACAGAATATATCAGTCAACATCCGTCAACCGAGCAACGAGTCAACATCACTGCGTCCCATCACCAAGTCGAGGTCTCCACCATGACAGGCTCCACACCAGCCACCCAGAGCATCGGTGTCCATCAAATAGCGATAACGCGGGCCTAGCTTGTAGCGAATCACGAGAAAGGAATCAGGCTCATGTTTTCGAGCTGGCGTCAATGGCAAGTTTTCTGACCTACATACCAAACTTATTTTGAAAAATCGGCATGATATTCATCTTGATCTGATTCTATTGCCTCATGACCCGAGATAAGAAAATAGGATCGTATTGGGTCCAAAGCCTCGTGCCTTGACCTGGTCACCTTCTCCAGTTCCAGAATCGCCGGGCTTCTCTCCACCGAACTGGAGAAACCATGAGAAACCATGAGAAACTGCTATCCGGCCCCACCCACCGCACTGACCGGACGGACCGGACTCACCGAACTGCCAAGGAGCCAGGTCCTCTCCCGGCAAATTCTAAGCCGAGGGAATAGACCTGCGTTGCTTCCTGAAGCGGTGCTGCGTGCTGCGTTCCGTTCACAAGTTTGACAGTGGATACCTTTGCCAGATACATGACATGGCTCTCAACGCTGCATTGCAGGTGTTGGAAAGCATTTGCATCACACCTTTGATCAAACATCAATCCCTCAAACTTCCCTGCTGCTGCCGCCTGAACCAGTCTTACATCTTTCAGTCGAGAGCAAATCTTCACGTTCGAAGGACACTGGGCACCTTCAAACAGGTTGGTCGAAGTGCTCCTTTGCTCGAAGACTGGGTGAACCCGGTAGCGGTGGGTTTCACAAACCAGCGCATCTTCACTGTTCCCGACAGTTCCCGATCGAAAACAACAGATTTGCCCGCATCTTGCAAAGAACAGTTGATCCCCTTACAGCCCCCTCAATTCAGTCCTGTTTGCTATGGTATAGCAATACATACTTCGGTTTTAAACATGATCCTCCAAACACCCGTTTCTTGTTGGGGTTGTCTGGGAGTCAGTCTCCTCAAGCAAGAACGCTGTTGCTCTCTCCAAGTCGGTGGCAAGGAATCCTGAATCATGTGGCTGAAAGGTCCCTCAATACAACCTGGAGTTCACCTTTCTCCCCAAAGTCCAGCAAGAGGCACGAACGTGGGAAAGATCCGAACAGAGATGTTCACAAAAATGTTCATTGGTGCACCTAAATGTGTTTGGTAAACCTTGAAAGGAACAACACCTTTGAATGTCAACATGGGTCACTCTATGTCCACTCGTGCCTGGAAAAAACGTTCCAAGTAGCCAGTGGCTGGCGTATCCAAGGTGAAGGCACGGAATTCATGCGCCATAGCCCCCAAAATAATGGGAATGTGGCCTCAGCGTTACAAAATCACCCCACGATATCGATCAGATTTCACAGCCCCGTGTCCTACATCCTATTGTCAAACCATCAAACTATTTAAAGGCACCTCAATGATTCCAAAACAGAAAGGATGTGTATTGATTTTCCCAAATTTTCGGGTTTGAACCCGACTCAACCTCAAGGCACCAGTTTTCAGTGAAACCATGTAAGCATATGAAAACCATTTGGCAAAGCGGCTTTGGAAATTCCACAATTGCAATTTGTTCCCACCTATTTTTCGTGTTGCAATGTAGATTTTTCATTATCACCAGTAGTACCGCACAAGGCTCTGGCGGAAGTTTCAAAGATAGGAAATCATAGGAAACGTGAGTTGTCCTCATGCATGGATGGGAGAGCAAACCCACTGATGGACCGAAAGGAGGTAGCTGAGGCTCTGAGTCTAGTTTTCTCCCTCTCTCTCTCTTTCTCTGCCTCTCTCTACCTCTTTCTGTTTCCTTCTCTTTTTGTCTCTATCTATCTATCTATCTATCTGTCTATCTATCTATCTATCTATTTATCTATCTATCTATCTATCTATCTATATATCTATCTATCTATCTGTCTGTCTGTCTGTCTATCTGTCTGTCTGTCTACCTATCTGTCCATCTGTCTATCTGTCTACCTATCTGTCTGCCTGTCTATCTCTCTATCTATGTGCCTATCTCTATCTATTGTCTACCTATCTGTCTATCTCTTTCTATTTGTCTATCTATCTGTCTGTCTGTCTGTCTATCTGTCTACCTACCGATCTATCTGTCTGTCTGTCTGTTTGTCTATTTTCTATCTATCCATCTATCTATCTGACCATCTATCTTTCTGTCTATCAAACTGACCATGTATCTATCCGGTTTTTTCCTGACTATCTGACTAGTTCACCATCTATGTATCTATCTGTCTATCTATCTACCTATCTGTCGGTCTACCTATCTGTCTGTCTATCTATCCCTGTCTACCTATCTATCTCTAACTCTATATCTGACTATCGATCAATCTAACTATCTATCTAACTATCCATCTGTCTGTCTATCTGTCCACCCGTCTATCTGTTTAGCTGTCTATCTCTCTATCCACCTATCTCTCTGTCTATCTATCTATCTATCTATCTATCTATCTATCTATCTATTCTAATCTAATCTAATCTAATCTAATCTAATCTGATCTATCTATCTAATCTATCTATCTATCTATCTATCTATCCATCTATCTATCTATCTATCTGTCTGTCTGTCTATCTATCTATACATCCATCTATCTATCTCTCTATGTATCTCTGTGACTTTGCCTCAATGTATCTAAGTATCTATGTATCTATGTATCTATCTGTCTTTCTATCTATCTATCTGTCTACCTGGCTATCTGTCAATCTGACTAGCTGACTATCTATCTATCTATCTATCTATCTGCCTGCCTGCCTGCCTGTCTGTCTGTCTGCCTGTCATTCTACCTGTCTGAGTCTAAATGTCAATCCATCTATCTATCTATCTATCTATCTATCTATTTATGTATCTCTGTGTCTTTGTATCAATGTACCTAAGTTTCTATGTATCTATGTATCTGTCTGTCTTTCTTTCTATCTGTCTACCTGGCTATCTGTCAATCTGACTAGCTGACTATCTATCTATTTATCGATCTTTCTATCTATCTGTCTCTCTATCTATCTACCTGTCTCTCTATCTATCTGTCTCTATGACTGTCTATCTGTTTATCTCTTTCTATCTGTATGGATCTATCTAGCTACCTATCTATCTTTCTTTCTATCTAAAAGAAAGCAATTATGGGAAACTTCCTTCAAGAGTGGAAGTTGACAGGCCCAAAACGCAGCAATTCTGCGAAACGTCCTTTAGACATGGAATTTGACACCTCCAAAACGAAGAAATTCTGCGAGACATCTTCAATTTTTGACTTTGACAACACTAAAAACGAAGCAATTCTGCGAGACTTCCCTCAAAAATGGAAAGTAGAGTGCAAAGCACGGGCTCGTACCAATGCGTTTTGCGATTTTTTCAGTCCATCTGTCTAAAGTACTGCGCCTGCCAGGAAAAAGTGACGCCAGGTCATACGAAGTGCTGCACATGTCACGCAAAATAATGTTAGCAAACCTGAAGATCTGATGCTCCAAAATATAACCCCTCTCAGGAAATCAGCACCCTGACCTCCTAACATCTCTGATGCAAATGTCTCTTGTACTGCGCCTGCCATGCAAAATGCATCTTTGCAGGTCCTGATCCTCTTCAACCGTCCCACACCTGCCATCGTTTTTGAAACTGCACCTCTGCCTCCGCAAAGGCACTCTCCGCCGGTGTCTCTTCAGCCATCAAGTGCAGCGCTCCGCTGTTTCCAGGGATCTTCTCTTGCACGCGCTGAGGAAGGAGCTTGTTCCTCTGTCTTTATCTTGGCGTTGACCTTGGCAAGTAAATTCGTGGTTGGAGTTCACTTTGCGCTTCGTTTCCCGTGCTGCTGCTGAGCTCTTGGCCTTGCGTTTCCAGTCCTTCTCCAGCTGCTCGAAGCGGTGCAGCTTGACCATGTCGCGCTCACGTCGAGTTTTGGGCACAAAAGGTTTTCGGTTTTCCGGTGCGCTTCTGCGTCCTTGCTTTTCTTCTCCAGGCTCTTCGCTCCCGCCGTTTGGCGTTGCGTGCTGCATCTTTTTTCTTTTGCTCGGCCTGCGGTGAAATGGGCGCTTCTGGCGACTGTAGCACTTGGATTTACAGCGACCTGCGCCTCTGCCTTTTTGGGCCGCGTCTTCTTTCTTCTTTTACTCTTGTTTGCGTTCCTTTTCTGCGGCTCTTCACACAGCCTTTTCCTCCTAGCGCAAAGTTTTTGTTTGGCACCTGGGCGCACGAATGTCACCGAGTGTCGCGTGTGCTTTTTCGACAAGTCAACTGCCAAAATCGCTCCAGGCGTGAAATGTTTTTAGCTTTTTGACTTTAAATCTGTTTCGCGCCACCACGGCGTGTAATTTTTGATCTCGCATCCCGCCGCTTTAGCGAGCCTACTTTTCGAGCCTCCGAAGCCCGCGACTTTTCTACCTCTTCGCGCACCTTGATCTTCTTTCTACTGACTCTTTCTCTTCTCTGACTCTTTCTCTTCCCTGACTTCTCCCACCACTGTTGTTGCATCTGTCCATAAGTCGGAAGTTTGACTTCTAAAGTTCCTTCGATTGAAATTTGAAGTTTGCCGCTATCAAGCTTATTCAGGGGGTCATGCACCCGTCAAGAAACCGTTCGGCACAGAAGATAAAGCACAGAGTGGTTGTCGCACAGGTTCTAGTAAGACCTCTCCTGGTGAGCATTGGGTCGTTTGGACAAGTGAGCAACGAACTTGACTCTGTTGTCAACATCTCGTCGTTTCCGGCAAAGGAAAGTTGTTTTTTCCATTCCAGGTTTTTACAGCTTTGCTGCTGCAGAGGGCCAATGTAGTATAAGCGGACAGCAGGGTTTGGCAAGGCTGCGGAATCCAACAGACTACACGGGATCATGTCTCCCATGGTGATGCCTTCTCAAACTCAGCTGAGACACCATCATAGCCGGAGAAGTACACGTTGGGCACATTCACAAAATCCTGAAACTTCGAGGGTGCGGTGGTTGCGACAAGATCTCCAAGGTGTACTCAAACATGGTAGAATTCCAAGGTTCCAAACACTCGAGGGGTGGTAACCAACTTGAGGCCAGGGGGGAGGTACGAAAGCTAGCAGGGCTGGGGTAGGGTGGTAATCGCAAAGGGGGAGGTGAAGTCGGAATGCGGCAACGGTCTCACGTGGTTTTTTGGAGTTGCTGCAAGTCACAAACAGTGCCATTTTTTAATGTTGATGAAGTTGCTGACCAGAACGATGAGGAAACTGATGATGACGAAAGTGATGGTAACAGGAATTGAATGAGTTGATGACGACGATGATGAGGACGAAGAGGACGAAGACGATGATGAGGATGATGGGTATGATGAGGATGATGAGGATGATGAGGATGCTGAGGATGAGAATGAAGATGAAAATGAGGATGGTGATTATGATGAGCAGGACTGTTGTAGGGTTGCAAAATCTATTGAGTCCAGCAAGCGCAAACCCCCAATGCAGTAATCGTCTCTTGCCAAGTGTTGTAAGCAAAAGAAACGCAATAAAAAAAAATAAAAATAAAAAAACAAATGGAAGCCCGAATCTGCATAAAGATGTTCGAGACAGTGCAACATATGAAACATATGTATGATGATGATAAGGATGATGATGAGGATGAGGATGATGATGATGATGATGATGATAATGATGATGTTGGTGATGATGATGATGGTGATGATGATGATGATGATGACGATGATGATGTCGATGTCGATGCTGCGGATGATGAAGATGACGATGATGATGACGATGATGATTATGATGATGATGATGATGATGATGATGATGATGATGACGATGACGATGACGATGACGATGACGATGACGATGAGGATGATGACGATGATGATGATGATGGTGGTGATGATGATGA
>Ga0126342_10015278_pt1 | contig 13469 bp, 16 predicted proteins | sample Cyp1metagenome_FD_92528 | JGI IMG/M metagenome (GOLD analysis project Ga0126342, IMG submission 92528) | Coral microbial communities from Lord Howe Island, Old Settlement Bay, Australia - Cyphastrea 1 metagenome | ecosystem: Host-associated > Invertebrates > Cnidaria > Coral ...
CATGTTGCAAGTTTCTTTAGAATGAAAAGAGCGTAGCATCAAGAGTGTGCTGAAAGTTACTTGAGAAAGATAAGAGTGTAGCATCAAGAGCATGTTGCAAGTTTCTTTAGAATGAAAAGAGCGTAGCATCAAGAGCGTGTTGGAAGAATGCAAGGCAGCAGAAGTTTTTAGCCCCCCCACCCCATAGCATCATCGCCGTGCTTCATCCGTGATGAGGTGTTTCGTGAAAAACGCTACAACAGCTAGGGCAGTGTTCCACCTTGCTAGCATCAATAACTTATGATCTTATGTATAAGAAGAAATACTTCAACAACTCATGACGACCAAGAAGTCAGTACATCTTAAGCAGGTCATGAAGGTCAGAAAAAAAAAAAGAATGTATTGCGGGTTTCTACCAGCCCGACACCTTGTAGTTTGGGCACCTGCCTTTTCGTTTCTATATACTCCTTCCTTGTCGCTTAGGTTCCTTCCTTTTCGTTTCGGCTCCGAGCAGCCACTTGCAGCCAGTTGCAGCCACTTGGGGCCACCTGCTCTGAGCAGCCAATTGAAGCCACTTGCCTCCATGGCACTGAAAGATATGAAGAATTCTCCACCGAATGGCGCCGGAGAATTTCAAGATTTTTCCCATGGTCGGCAGTCGGCGTTGGAAGATTTCATGAATTTTCCGGTCAAATGCTTTTACCTAGGATCAAAGCAAGTGGCTCCAAGCGGCTGCTCAAGATTGCTCAAGTGGCTGCAAGTGGCTGCGAATGGTCTCTTTTTCTCAAATTAAAATCTGCGTCTCCTGCGTGCTCAACTGGAATCGTCGTCTGAGGAGATTTCCTCTTCAGGAGGTATAGTTCGTCTTCAGGGAATGTGTCTTCAGAATTCGTCTTCGGGTTGTAATTCGCCTTCGGGGTGGAAGTCGTCTTCGCGGAATGCGTCTTCGGAATTCGTCTTCAGTGGGTCTTCTCTAATTCGTCGTCCTTGGGGGACGCGTCTTCGGAATTTGTCTTCGGAATTTGTCTTCGGAATTTGTCTTCGGAATTTGTCTTCGTCTGCGGGTGGAAAAGTGATACCCGCACACCGGCCATTTATTCACCGGCCATTTATTCATTTATCTATTTATGTATTTACATATGTGCAATTCATGTATATGTTGCGCACAGGCACAGGTGCAGATTTATATCTGAAACATACATATAATTTATATGTCAAGTCGCTGGTGTCTACATACCTCTGCTTGCCTGTCTCTCCACAGCAGCAACTGCCCAAACCAATATCATTCCCTCGTATCATGCCCTGTTTGCTCACCCACGCCCTGTGCTTAGCAGTCAACGAGTAGATATCTGAAAGGGTTTGTGAGCAGAAAGCTTGTCCACAAGAAATCATTACAGTCATGAAGAGCATCGGAAACCCTGGAAAGCACTGGAAAGCACTGGAAAGCAGTTTCTGCAGGACCGGCCTTCCCCCCTCCAATTGTCGCAGCTTCGAAGCCAATTGCAGCTGCTCCTTCTCCAAGGACTGCGTGCCCTGCACAGGTTGAAAAACAAGCCAACGATTGCGAATACGTGTACACTGCAATGCAGTGTGATATTGAAGAAGCATGAAGAATAACAACTAATAAACCATTTGAATACATTATAATGCATGAATATTGTGCGGATAGGGAGAGAAGTAATTCGTGCAATACTGTCACTGGTAATGCTAACCTCACACATGCTGTTCTCTGCACGACGGCGGCGCCTCTTTGATCTGCGCCTGCCGCTTGGCGGAGGCCTCCTGGCTTGCTTGGACCACACCTCAAAGTCACGTGCACAGTCTGGCCTCTCTGCCCTGTCGTCTCTCCTTCTGAAGTCATACGGTATCTGTTTTTCTATCATGCGTCTTTTGGGAATCATCGTCAGGCGTCAGGTGAAAATGAAACTGTCCGCCAATCAATGACTTGTTAAGCCCTGTCTGAAGCAAGTGTCATGTCCCTCGTGGACTTCTGATTGTTGCAGACCAAGTTGCGCAAGTCTTCTCTAATTGCATTGAGTTGCTTCCTCTGCGTTGCCTCATCAAAGAAAGCAGCAAAAAAAATGCGTCTCTCTGATATATAGAGTCTGGGTCTAGCGGAGCCTTGCAAGTTCTTGCGTTTTTCTCCCAGTCCTTGTTGCAAAATCTTTAATAAAACCAAGACCGCCCTGCGAATCTTACCTCAATCTGCAAATTGAACTCTTCTTGTCGCCGCTTGACGGCGTCCAACGCATCTTTCAGCTTGGAGACCTCCATATGAATCAATGCATCTCAATTTGGCCCAACCAAAGAGGTGAAGTGCGGGGGAACAGACATATCCGCAGGCGTGGCAAAGGGTCTGGATCAAAAAATACTAAATTCAACAAGGGTCAACAATCGAGCCAAAACACGACACAGATCGCATCGTGTCGCACCTCGCTTAGACTCTCATTGCGCTGAAGCATCTCCGCAGTCTTTCCCACCGTGTCTCCGAGGCCTTTGACCTCCGGCAAGAGATGACAAGAGATGACAAAGAGGCCATAGATGGCCATTGCAAACGGAAGCTGACAGCTATTACCATCCTGACACACTGTCAGCCTGACAGTGACAAGATCAGAAAATGCTCGCTTTGATTTGAAACAAGTCAATACGAAGCTCTTTACTGCAAGCCTCAACACTCAAACCAAGAAAGTGACATTACCGAGAGAAAAACTAACACTTACTAGAGCTCTAGCACACAGGCATTTGCAAACTAATTTGAGGCCGATGTTTCTCTCGAAGTGACCCGTGAAAAGGGTCGGAATCCAGAGACCACATTTGCCGATTAATGAAAAAACATTTGCACGCATATGTATATGCCACCCCCTACCAATAACGATAAATAAGCTTAAAATTTGGAGGAGTGCATTGACTGTGTGACAGTAACATGCATATGATATGAGCAAAAGCAAGCAGAACAGACATAGTCGCATTTTGAACAATGCATTGAAGCAGCAGAATTCGGAAGAGTGCATTGACTGTGTGAGGTTGACAAACACATGAGCAAGAGCAGGCAGAACAGACAGTGAAGGTGACAGGCATCGTATCAATGCCAGACATGTTGAAAGTTCCTGACCATGACCCACAATGTCCCGAGAACACCTTCTGCACATTTTGATTTTGGCGGATGGGCAACATTTCCGATTTCTTGAAAGAAACCATATGTTGTAAAATATCTGTGCAACATACAAGGCATTCTTCAAACTGGCGCAGCATGCCTTCAAAAGAAACAGCACGCCTTGCAAAAACGAGTTCATTTTGAAGAAAATGCGTGCTCCCCTTCAAGAAGTACATCCAACTGATATGAGAAATCTTTCAATCGTACAATATTCTTTCAGAACACCAGATTCCTACACAACATGCAGTGTGTCATTAACATGCAGTATTGCTGTCAAAAAGTGCAATGGCCGATGCACATTGCAGCATTCCTTCAAAAAGAAAGATTCTTGTTAAATTGCTACTTACAGGTTACAATCTGCCCTGACAACAAGATATTCCCTTAATAAGAAGCAATGTTCTTGCAAGAAAACTAAAACGATAATGCGTGGAAAGATGCAATGCATCCTTTAATAAAGTTCAGCCTTTCTCTCAATTTTCCTGCATGACATCTCTTTAAAGGAAATACTTCACTTCTACAAAATGATTGCCTTGAAGACAAGGTACTCGCTTAAGCAAGAAGCGGTATTCTTGTAGAAAACTACAATATGTGGAAAAAATGCAATACGTCCTTTAATGAAGTTCAGCCTCCCCTTTATATTTTCTGCATGACGTCTGTGTGTTAAAGAAAAGCTTCACGTCTTTAAATAAAATGCTGCCTGTTCATATTTTTCGTTCATATTGAAGGCATTTTGCACACATACAAGCATGACCTGTTTCTTTCAAAAGATACTACATACACCCAAGGCTACTACTTGGTAGTAATACTTCTTTGTATTCCTGCATGCTTTTCAATCAAATGGTTCACTCCCTTGTGAAGGAATCTTGCCCATGATGCATCAACACTTTCTTCGAGAAATACCATTATAATTAAAATGGGCACGCAAAGGCGTCCATTCTGTAATAATGCTGTCCTCCTGCCATAGATTCCTTCACCTGTTTTAGACAAAGAGCACAGCTGAAACTCACTTTGAACAAAAACTCTATATTCTTTTCAGAACAAGTGCCGCGCTCCTTATATAGTGGGACTGATACCTCTTGTGACGGAAACACTTGCAAACAGATTTAAGAAAGAAACAAATCTCCTAAGCACCCTTAGTAGTACCGTACTACATGCTGCACTACACCATACAAAACATGCGTATTACATGGTCTTGTCTCGGATTGAAGATTGAAGGTTGAAGGTCTGAGAAAAACTTCTTCAACCCAGGATTGAAGTTCAGCAGGCTATGGATTGAAAAAGTCTTTTCTGGGCCTTCCATCTTCAATCTTCAACTCTGGATTGAAGAAGGTGTTCCTAGCCTTCAACCTTCAATCTTCAATCCTGGATTGAAGAAGTTTTATCCAAGCCTTCAATCTTCAATCTTCAATCCCAATTTACTTTGTGTAAACGTTTGCAAAAGTGGGCAAACGTCCTTGGGGGAATTCTCCCTAAGTACAAAACTACATGGGTTGTCATCTGTTTATCTACCTACTACCTACTTAATTATTTTCATACATGATTATACATATACAATACATCTACATATTATACGTATTATGCATTTGCACACATACCTCTATATATATACATACACATACATATATCATATAACACATTCATATACACAGATCATCATATCCCCTCTCGAAACTACTGCCCAAATTCATTTTTAAAAACTCATGCTTGTTTATCGTTATTGCAGGGGAATTACCATCTATATATATATACAGCGTATTAAATATACGCACCGTTGAATATTCATACATGATCAGACATGTATGTATATAATATATATATAATATTCGTATATCCGCGCCTGCTGTTGCAAGTCTGAAATCTCCGCCTCTCTGGAGCCTATGCTTTCCACCTGGCGCCCAAAGCAATCAGAATCCAAGTCTTACGTCGTTGCGTATCTTACACTGCAATCTTCCGACCTTTCTAAAGCTCGCAGACCTGCATTGGCACAGAAACTGAGCGGCAGTCAGTATAGTTAGTGACCACAAGTTCACAAGGCTTCTGATTTCTTTTTGGTGGCTGTCTGACACGGAAGCGATCCTCTATAAAAGATTATAAAAGATTGTTGGCGCATGCAAGTCCGAAGATTTTGTGCCCAGCAGCTGAAATGCCACACGGAAGTACCAAAAATACCAAGGCAGTTGACACAGTTTACCTTTTTGGGAATTATGACGAATGTACATAATGCATATGACGAATATATGACGATTATGACGATTCTGACGATTATGACGGTATGGAGCGATCCATGGCTCAGCGGGCAACGGTGCCAGGGTCTGCCGGGACCAGTTGAATTTGCAACGGTCGCAACGGGACCTGGTTGAGAAATGTGTGGAAAGCCCAACACATTCACAAAAAATCATAAACTCCTATGATCTCCTATGATCTCCTATGATCTCCTATGCCTCGAGCTTTCATAAAATTCATAAAGCAAAGCTCTCAGATCTGGGATGATCTGGGACTTATTTGAACATGACTTTCCGCCCAGAACGCCAAGTCAAATAGTCCCAGGACTGGGCTTCCTTCACGGAGCGAGCACGACGATACTCTCGAACTCACGCACCGCTTTCATCCTAAACTTTTCGGACTTCTTTTCGGACTTCCTTTCGGGTTTAGACTTCTTGCTGGGCTTCCTGTCAGACCTTGACAGGATGCGCTCCAGGGACAGCCGAAACCGTGTCAGCGGTGCTCCACGCCAAACACCGGTGGCACGATGGAGAAAGCTCCGTGCGCTCTCAGCTTGTGCGCTCTCGACCTATCTGAGACAGCTTTGTATTGGCTTAGCTTGGAAAGGCCATCACCCTCCCTAACTACTTTATGCCTCCCCCCTCCTAATACATTTATGAAAATGTATCCAACCTAGGGGGACAGTGTCCTTAAAGTTAAGGCCAAAGTGTATGACATATAGCATATAGGAGGACCATGTCAGAAGGACAACACAATGTCTTCACCCTGCAGGTCTCTCGCCTTTTTTCCCCCTGTGTGGCTTGAACAGCTTGTATTTTTTTGGAGCGCACAATGGCTCACAATGGGTATTCAAGCGTGCGTAAACGAGCGATATTCCTAGTATTTTTTTGAAATGCATTCGAGTGATGGAATTTACGTATCAAGCTATATGTATCCAGAGGGGCATATCAGTCTGCCCCCCATGTCTATACATTTCATAGTGCTTCAGGTCGCGTTTCCTTGTCTGTTTCTCTTTCCTAGCTTAAAACTAAAGGGGTTCCTCAGCATGGTCTCTTGGGACATTTTCAGGTTTATATAATCTTCTAGTACAATAGTTGATTTCGAAGTGACACTAACAGCTAAAACTGGGGATCCCTGCGGGGATACAGGAACCCCTGAAAATCTACATGGGGGATTGCAGATAGTGGCAGTTCCCAGGGTTAGCCCCCTAAAATGTATAAGCAATAGTGGGGACATGAGGGGCACTATGAAGGTAACCCCCCGTTTGACTCAACAATCATGTTGCATAAAATCAATTCCCCAGGGAGCGTGTTCCCGAGACAGGGAAATGTATATTTTGAGGGGGTGTACCCCCCCAAAATATACATGTTTTATCATTTTTTAGGGGTGGGTGATGAAAGGCCACAAGCTCATGCCTGCAACTACCATTTACAATATTTTACATAAATTCAGTATCTCATCAATCTCATCCCTTCCCCCAAGTCCTAAGGCTGCAGTTACAGCGTGCGCACCTTGAAGGCATCTTGCTCGGATTGCCTCATGGCATTTTGATGAACCACAGGGCATGAGTCCAGGTCCACCAAGTCTCTTCTATGCTGCTCGGCGAGGAAGGTCTTCAAGGTTTCCTGCGCATCCTGGGACGCCGCGAGAGAAATCCAACCCTAAATGGCAAAGAACGGCTCCCAGCAAATTTGTACTGAGTATATCTGCGTATATCAACGGATATTCAACGCAGATGCATTCAGAATGCACCATAACCTATTTCAGCCCTGCCGGCATAAGTGGTTCTCATACTGGATTGATGGGTAAGCAGCTTAGGTAAGCAGCTTAGGTAAGCAACTCCCCAATGCAAGTCGACAGCAACCTGCATCCCCAGGACAGAACCAAACCAATCAAACCAGCACCCTGCATGTTGCCCCATGTAAGTGTGCTTCAGGTATCCAAAGGTGCAATCTTTTTTTCCTATGGACTCTCCTATGGACCAGAAACATCCTAACCCTCAATCGCAGCCCTTTTACCAATCCAAGCCACAACCTCTCCAAACCATTGATGTTCCAGAGCATCTGCGGCCGTCGGACGATCTGAGGCTGAACGTTCCAAAAGCAAACGAATCAAGTGACAAGCCTGATCCGACTTGCCTCAGTACGTCGGCTTTCTGGGGCACATCCTGACATCATGACAAAAAATGAGGTACAAATAGGTACAGTAACCCACCCTTTGATAGATACAGTAGCCCACCTGGTGCACGACTTCAAAAACAAAGTGCTAAAGAATCCCAAGGGGCATCTGGAAACTTGATATTTTTTGGTTATATAAGCAGTCAGACATCAGAACATGAACAAACAAATTCAGCAAGCACAACTTACTTGAAATCGCCTAAAAAAATGAAGGAAACCGTGAGGGGACCATGAGGGAGCCTTTTGGGCTTGCCGACATGCCAAAGCTTGACACGGTTCACGGTTTCCCCCAAGTGCAGCTGGGAAACCCACAGCCCTTCCGCACGGAATGAGGGGCAGCTCACCAAGGAGTGTGGCGATGTCCGTCTCTATGGGGTTTTCTTTAATGAAAGCGTACACCCGGAAGAGCAGCTGGTACAAGACAGCTCCCAAGGCAAACCTGCAGAGTTGAAAGCAACTATCCTAACCTGCCGAGCACATGCCGCAAATGACTTTAAACAGGTACCCACAATAACACTAAAGCAACTCAAAGTATTGATTTAATATGATTTAATCAACATTTATTGAGATGATTGATCACCAGGGTCAAAACTTCGAACCGGAGCATATCGAGAAAATCCTGGCGATGATCTGGGGAATCGCAAGAAAACTGTTTGAATGGCCAGGGCCAAGCGACAAATCGGATTCTTTGCAAACAACATTCTTCTCCAAGCACTCTGGCGCCAAAAAACCGTGTGTCCCACCGCCATTGCTTGGCAATATCTCTCCATCGGGTTTTAAGAAAGTTGCCAATCCGAAGTCTCCTCTGGAGCACTGAGGTTCTATGGTGCCTGGGTGAAACTACGGTCAATGACGCTCATTTGATGTCATTTGCTTGTGGAAAACTAGATAAACAATTGACAGCGTCAACCAGTGTCAACCGTTTCCGACTGATGGAAATAATTAACCTGGTAGCATGGAGATTGTTTAAAACTGTTTATTTTTTTGCAATGAAAGAATGATGAAAGAATTGACCATTTGTGAAGACTCCCATCAGTGGTGTGATCTGTTGCTGCAATCGCAACCGATGCAACCGGCTCCTAATAAGATCCTCTCGCCGCCATTCCCAGCCAGAATGTTGCCCGGTTTGATGTCTCTGTGCACGATCCGAAGAGCATGGAGATGGGATAGAGCTGCCAGCACGGAGCGGCAAACAAAAGCGGCTTCAGGTTCTGTATAGCGAACGAGATCAAAGTCCTGAGCAGCACGCCCATGCCCCCAAGTGTCGACTGTAAAGCGTAGAGTGTGGAGTGTCAAGTGTAGAGTGAAGATAGCGAAGAGTGTGAAGATATTGAAGAGTGTGAAGAGTGTGGAGTGTGGAGTGTCCCAAATACTGCGCCTGCCACGCAAAATGACATTCCACACACGACGGATCTGCACCGAATGCTGCGCCTGCCACGCAAAAGGAAACTCTCACGATTCCACGCTTGCAACACAATTTGCAGGTTGTCACCACTTGACGCAGCCCCGACAATGCGCTTCGCAAAAACACACAACACCACACATCTACAGTGCTGCGCCTGCCACGCAAAATGAAAGTCTTCTTCTGAAAACGATGCAAAAGTATTGCGCCTGTCACACAGAACGACTTTTGACACGTTGCGAGTTTTGAAACAGGATAGAATGTCACACAGTGCCACCACACGAAACGAGGCTACGTGACGTTTGAAACCTCCAAGAATGACCACTTTTGCACACTCGCCAGAGGCACGGGGCACGGCCATAGCGAAATCATCGGGAACGGTTGCCGACGGTTGACCCCCAAAGGAAAACAAGAACCCTTCGCCACGCATTCCCATGTTTGTCCATCCTCCGGTCCTGCAAAGAATAGTCACATTTTTCCATAAATAATACACAGATGCGTGGTGTTGGTTCTGTGCCATCGGACTCAGATTCACCGGGACCGTAGGAATCCAGCGTAGCCTCTCCAGGCACTGCATGGGGCAACTCTGGGAAGCCCAAGATCTGCCTCAGGGGTTGCATGGCCATGTGGAAGAGCCCAAAGGGTCGAACTACACCTGGACAGCCTGCCGCTGCTTTGAGCATTTTGAACTCGTGCAACGCTTGAGCTGGTGGTTCCTTTCCTCCACTCGGCACCTCTCAAGATGGGAGCCGATCGAGATGTAATGAGATTTAGTGAGATTTAATGAGATTTGTATTTGATTTTCATTCCTGGCTGTGTCTTCGGGTTTCTGATCATTCAAGCTTTAGTTTTGTCAATTCCTACAGACCCTGCAAGGATTCCACCTCGAAAAAATGTTGTAGGTTTCACACACGAAAGCTTATAGCACTCCACTCTCCCAAAAAAGGTCACAGACCTTTGCTTTGAGTCCGCAGTTTCTCGTAGTTTCTCCGTCTCGTTTTGTGCAGTGTGAACGTCGACAATGCAACTGACTCTGCACCTTGTAGAATTTTCCCACAAACTTTCCACGAAATTCTTCACCTACACTGCCGGGGTAGTGATACCACGTTGGTGCATGCGGTCTTTTTTTGAGACTGGTGGTGCTATTAATTATACATTTGCTGAAAGCAAATCGCCACTCATGGAGCAGGGAAGGCCCAAGACACAGTTCAAGCAGCAACTAGAATTCAAATCATTCCAAAGTTCCACTAAACAAATATCAATACAATCTTTCAGCAATTATGGCCGTGTTGCAAATGGAGACTGCTACGACATATGACAGCTTACATACACAAGTACGCACAGCGGCAGTCGTTTACCAAGACAGCAAGATCAACAAACTCTGTGGAGAAACCTTTCTGCTGGAAGGAGCACACACTGTTTACGTTGGATTTCCTTTCGTGGAAGGGCCCTGTGTGACAGTGCTGCGGTTTGTGCTTCATACTGCGCCAGTACACACAATGATCTTGGCTAGTAGCATGGATCACAACTGCTGGGCGTGTTTAGCGTCTAACCACGCAGTTGTCGATGGGTTCTTAGAGACGGCTGAAGCAGAAATGGGTGGGATGGTTGAAGGAATGCCAATATCTTGAAGGTATGATGGCGGTGAAGGAATGCCGGGCAAACAACCTATTTCACTTGCCACCAAGCCGGCTCAAAAGGTTCAACTGGACATGTCTTTGATACGTTGGGGCTTGACCTTGGCAAACTGAATCAGGGAATGTAAGTGGCTTCTGCACATAAATTGATTTCATGTGTACAAGCAGGTCAAGGGCTCTAGGTTGATAAGCAATTACAGGAGTTAGGCACGTGTGTGGACAACATGTCAGAATTATATGTCTACCTAGAACCACAATGACCCCATAGATTTAATGATTAACCCAATTTTATATAATTTGATGGGTTCAAACCTCCAAAATAAGGGTGGGCGTATTCCAGGTAAGGCACTTTCTGTATACTATTGTCTAATGATGTGTAATGCATGTAGTATACAAATATGCGATCAAGGGTGTGTTGTACACATGCCCATCCTTCAGCCTAGGGGTTTTTAAGGACTAATGGACTAACAGTGGCTAACAAATCGAACTCGTTGACTCGTTGAATTCTTGGTACTGTAGTTACTCCGGTAGTTGCGCGTCTTGGGCTCAGGTCCCCGTTGATGCGATTGGGGGTGAAAGAGGGCCAGGCACCCTGACGTGACGCAACATCTCTCTCAGATTCTCTTAGACTCAACATACTCAACATACTCAACTCGAAAGAGAAAGTGGCTTGGCCGCAGATTTTCACCAAGTGGGCCAAGTAGCTCATGCACTCCAGCGCCACTGCCGAACCACCTCTGCCTTTAACCCCGATTGTGGAAACGCGGACGTCCTGAATACCCTGATCGCTCGAGTCACCGAAGAACGATCGAGCTCTCACGGCCATTTCTCGAGTCCAGCGCTTCGCAGACTTAGGAGCTGCGCTCCAATGTTGCAGGAAACTCGGGCCAAATGGATCCAAATGGCTGAAGCAAAAAGTCACTATGGCATCCATGGCTGTGATTTGCAGAAATGAACCTTGGAAGGTCCAAAGTCTTTGGATTTGGCACTAGACAAACGTTACAAACAAAATCTTTGATTTTGCATGATTTTGCACTTCTCTTACCAATGTATTACCAACGTAGCTCCTTGAGTGGTCTTGACAAGGCAAAAGACCCTGCCTTCGTCTTCAAGTCTTGTTGGATTTCCTGCAGATCCTTCACTGAGCTGTCTAGACTCTGCACCTCGACGCCGCGCGCTGAGGCTTCCAGTGGTGCCCAACAATGAACAGAAAAACGGGACACCTGAAGTTTTGACTTGCTGCTAAACGCACGTTTTAACATCTTTCAACATCTATTCATTCAAATATTGAACGGAAATACGAAAGATGTCAGTCCTCAAAACGGAATTTCGATTCATCGAAATTTGCCCGCGGCCTTTTGGGCAGGCTCTCCTTCTTCGACGTTTCGACGTAAGGCTTCCACTTCCTCCACCAATCTGGTCACCTGCACAGTCCCACACCACATCACAAGTCGCACACAGCACATGTACGATTTCATATGTAAGATTGAATACTACAGATGGATAGACATGGTACGTAATGGGAACCAATCTATTTTGTGTCCATTTGGTGCCACAAAGCTCGCCAAATTCTGCTAGAAAGCTCGCCAATGAACGAAATTTGGCACTGAATGGATTTTGGCATGAACATGGTTGGTGGCTTGTTCTGTACGTAAAACAGCCACAGGATCTGCGGCCAGCGTAAAACACCTTTTTCCCCAATGTGTGGATTGTGATATACCGTTTTGTATGCAAAGTAAAGGCTCACTCATTGCGCTGTGTCTTAATTGTCTTACTATTGGCCCAATGCTTCGTGCATCGGAAATAACCCCAAACCCAGCGAGTGATCATGGTGAACAATGAGCGTCACAAATGTCACAATGGGCATGGCACATTTGGTACCCAAGAGGTGCACCAGTGCAATTCGTCTTCGAGGTGCGCCTCGTATCGGTTACGTAATTATCGTAATTGTTACATCTTGCGGAATTGCGGTTCTATTTTGAGCAATGCCTGCAGTGCCCGTCATTGGCCATGATGGCCATGGATGATGACAAGGGCAGCATACCAACTTGGATGACAATGGTACATGCACAGGTCCATGAGTGGTCCATGGACAGTGCGCAGGTATGCACCGTACGCATGGTATGCACAGGCTGATCTTTGACAAGGTCAAAAGATATCAAGAGATGTCAAGATATGTCAAGACATGCTACAACTGTGAAGTTTTCCTTGCCATCTTCATGATTTCAAGAATAATCAATTGGCGCTATCACTAGCAACCTCTAAAGGTTTCGAACGGGTGAAGAGCCCCTTCTGCAAACTACGCTAAGCACTCTGCGTCAAAGTAGCACAAGAAAGTACAAAGCAGCACAAAGTAGCACACGGTGGCACCGCGCCACCCTCAAATCTGAAGCATCGTCACAGTATGTCACAGTCGTCACGCCACGTGCCGGGCTCAGGCCTTTGGCGTTTCTCCTTCCTCGACTAGTCTTCGGAGAGATTGCACATCAGCCAGCGCCGATACCTGGTCAACACTCTCAATGCAGGAAGTCTATTCCATGACCGCATGAAGTGCATGGGTTTAGTTACATCGAATCCACGCTGCGGGGAGAAAAACATGTTTCTTCGAACTTCGAAACTTCAAACATACGTTGTTTATCCGTTGCTTATCGTTGCTTATTCCAGGCCTGGTTTTTCTCCAGAGCTTCTGCTAAGCTCTTGACCTCCCAGGCAGCTTGCCCATGTCGTCACTTTGTATATGATGTTTCTATAAGTTTCTTGGGAAAATCCAATGTGTTTTTCCCGAGAGCGTCTGAGCGCAGGGTTCTTCCAATAGTGGGGGTCTGTATCTCATCTTCTCATCTTCACACCTTCTCATCTTCACATCTTCTCTCACACCTTCTCATCTTCACATCTTC
>Ga0126342_10015279_pt1 | contig 13469 bp, 13 predicted proteins | sample Cyp1metagenome_FD_92528 | JGI IMG/M metagenome (GOLD analysis project Ga0126342, IMG submission 92528) | Coral microbial communities from Lord Howe Island, Old Settlement Bay, Australia - Cyphastrea 1 metagenome | ecosystem: Host-associated > Invertebrates > Cnidaria > Coral ...
CCATGGTCAATACTCACTATATGGTTGATGGTCATCCCATCCATAATAAGGATCCTTATAATGGTTATTATAAATCCCTATGAACCATTGGATGACTAGCCCCTATTAATGGTTATTAACCATTAGTATTGACCATAGCTCATATAAAGCCCGATCCACTGCCACTGTGTTCACCTTGTGAAGCTTTAGAACTTGCTCCTGGAGCTTCTGCAAGGCCTGCCCCGACATGGGGTTGTTGCGCTTTTGCCAAGGGGGGGTGGTTTAAAACACCAAAAAAAATACAGGATGGTGCCCCCAGTCGATAGCGTTCAGTTGCCGAACACAAAAGTGGCTGAATTCTATGGTTTATGGTAGATATAACGAACTAGTTAATGGGGGTTGTAATGGCTTATAAACCAACTTATAATACACATCGAAAAAAAATAAAGAAAACGTGTCAGTGGTTTTATTAGAACATCTTGGAAACAAATCTTGGCTGATCTGAAAGACATCGATCAACATGAACAAGCCACATGGTGGCTTGGAGCGCTGTAGGTCGGCAACATGTAGGCCAGTGATGTGGGCATAGAGGGTGTGAGGTGGCTTGGGACGCTGTAGGTTGGCAACATACAGGCCAGTGATGTGGGAACAGATGGTTTGAGATGGCTTGGGGCGCAGTAGGTTGGCAACATACAGGCCAGTGATGTGGGCATAGAGGGTGTGAGGTGGCTGGGGACGCTGTAGGTTGGCAACATACAGCCCAGTGATGTGCGAATAGAGGGTGTGAGGATGGTTTGAGGAGGGTTTGAGGTGGCTTGGGGCGCTGTAGGTTGGCAACATACAGGCCAGTGATGTGGGCATAGAGGGTGTGAGGTGGCTTGGGGCGTTGTAGGTTGGCAACATACAGGCCAGTGATGTGGGGTCGATGTGGGCATAGAGGGTGTGAGGTGGCTTGGGACGCTGTAGGTCGGCAACATACAGCCCAGTGATGTGCGAATAGAGGGCGTGAGGAGGGTTTGAGGAGGGTTTGAGGTGGCTTGGGGCGCTGTAGGTTGGCAACATACAGGCCAGTGATGTGGGCATAGAGGGTGTGAGGTGGCTGGGGACGCTGTAGGTTGGCAACATACTACAGCCCAGTGATGTGGGAATAGAGGAGTTGAGATGACTTTGGGCGCTGTAGGCCGGCAACATACAACCCAATGATGTGCGAATAGAGGGTGTGAGGAGGGTTGGAGGAGGGTTTGAGGAGGGTTTGAGGTGGCTTGGGGCGCTGTAGGTTTGCGAGGCACGGTAGAAATGTAGGTTGTTGATGGGGGCCTAAACTCAACATTTGCAGTTCTTTTCCAGTGGTTTGAGTCCTGTGTTAGTCCGGTGCTGCCAAATGATGTCATCCTCAACGCCATTGATGAATCCACCTCCTTGTTGATGAATCCGCCTTCTTAGAGCTTCTTGTTGGTTCAACCCCAGAGTTTTTACTGAAACTCCCATATGTTGTAAACTAACATATATAGCTATTGAAAATGGCCCAGTCGAAATAGTGGATTTACTGGATTTACCCATTGTTAAAGCATGGTGATTTTCTTCTTCAAAAAGCCTCATTTTGCAGCTTGAAATCTCCACTTCGCCTGAGGGTCACGTGGTTGGACTGGCTCCCCTTGGACCTGGTGACTGGGAATAACCCAAGCGACGAAGCGAGCGAGGTATTGGATGGTGCAAATTTCATGGAAAAACCCATCTATAAATGGATGACTGGGGGCTGGGGGTAGCCCCATTTTAGGATATATCATACCCATTTATCATTTATTTGTTGTATCTATGTATTCATGTATTTATCTATGCGTTAATCTAATTTGTCTTATTTCTCTAGTCAAAATTGTGGTTATGTATGGATAGATGGATGGATGGATCGCTGTATCTATGTGTTTGCTGATTTCTATATCGATACATATTAATGTTTCCGTCCAATCGGATGTATAAATTTGTTTCTTCTAATGAAAGTGTATATATACCTACCCCTTTGAAACTGGCCACACCTGGCCCGGAAGCGAATGCATGGTCAACTCTGCCGCTCCTGAGGGGTCATGCTGAAAACAGTGTTCGATCCTGATGGCCAGAACAAGTGTTCAAGTGTTTCTGAAAATTGAGAACTCCTACATCTTGATCTCTCTAACACATCATGAAATCTTGGCTTGCTTTGTTCCTTAAAAAAAATCGGACAAAATCCCAACATCCCCACATCCACATCCATGGACTCGATGGTCGTGAATCTCCATCTTGTTGGAAATCGTCCACTACTATACCTTTGCCCAGATCGAGCATGTTCACTTTTTGTACATATTATGTATATATATATATACACATACATACACATATACATACAGAATATACATATATATATAATTATGTATACTATGTATATATAATATTATGTGTATATATTTACATATATATATATATACATATATATACATATATATATATACATATATATATGTATATACATATATATATATATACATATATATATATGTATGTATATATATATATACATATGTATATATATATATATACATATGTATATACACATCTATTGATTCATTCATTCATCCATTCATCAAGTTTACATGTACCAAAATTTATCGATTCACGTAGGTAAATATACGGGCAAACACCTCAACTTGAGCAGTGGCGCATTTCTGAATAGCTCAGCGAGTGGACCTTTTGTTTGGTGGACCCCAAGAAGTAATCATATATTATTTACGATACCCGGATTTACTGGGTTACATAATAGGTATCTTATAATCTATTATATCTATATCTATATATCTATAGGTATCTATATATATAATCTTATAATAGGTATATATATATATAGCTGTCTAGCCATGATGATTATAATCATATAAAGCCCAAGACTTAAACCCTGGCCATGGAAAAATCGCTAAAGCCACTGAGGCGTCCTTCACCTCTCTCACCTTCGGCCTGTCATCATGGAAGGTTCCATAGTCATGGGGGTACCCCGCTCGCTGAATGGTTTATTTCATGGAAATCCATCTATAAATGGATGAACGTAAAATGGTGTATTTTAGGAAACCTCCCAAGATTTTTTGGTGGTTAATGAGCTTGAATGGGGTTTAATGGGGTTTAATGGGGTTGTTGGCGTACTGTTGGTTTTAAGGGGGTTGATTGATGGGGTTATACCTGGCATACACGGCGGACTGGGGTCTCATCAAATTTGAATGGTTGAATCAAGAAAATTTGGATTTCACTATCAAAAATGAGGATCCCAATTGAAAATACCCCCAAGGTGTTACTGCATAGTGGAATGATTTCTAAGCCACAAAATTTAAAAATGGAATGGGCTAGTCTCGCAGCTGGCCCCGAATTGATCGAACAAGTAGAGACCTGGAATTGACTTGGACTAAATATCATCATTATCATCGACAACATCCTTGAAAAACATTGAAAAACTATATCCGACATTCCATCTATTTGGGGATTCCTTGGTGACCCACATCATGATGTGGGTCATCTTGATCACCATTGCCGGACCATGGGAGAGATAGCCATCAAACTTTGCTCCCCTACAAGGGCAGGAAAATTGCTAAGGTAAGGTTAGGACTACCCAGTTTCACTTAGGTTTATGGATTATGGTAGATCTATCGAACTGGGGGTTATCAAGGCTCAATTTTTGCGCACCTGTGGTGCCAGCCACGGCAACGGCTTCGGAAAGACCAGATTGGAGTCCGGCAATGCGGCCGGCGGCAGCCCTACCTCTGGCCCCGCAACCTGCCGGTACCGGGGGAAATTGGGATAGCGTTGAGTCAAGACCAACTGGTTGGTGGTTTTAACCATCTTGAAAAATATGCTCGTCAATGGGAAGGACTATTCCATAATATAGTATGGAAAATAAAAAATGTTTGAAACCACCAAGCAGCCAAAAGCTGAGAAAAATTCTTGATGTTTTGGAGTCAATGAAAGAAATTGCTGGTGATTTGGGGAAAGAACGGACTGATGAGACAATTCATGAGTATAATCACCCAAGCGATGTTGATTGTAGCCACAGAAATCATTGCGATGGTTATGATATGTGCCGCCTCATATTTCTGCCTCAAAAAGATTGGTCTGTACCCCAATGTTTATTGCTCCATTCCCGATTCTTGTTGATTAAGTACATACGCTCTAATAATTTAACATAGCTATGGAAAATAGATGAAAATTGCCCAGTCATATTTAATTATCTGTTGACCAGTTGGGATGCAGCCCCTAGTAAGTCACAAAAAATCACCATAAATATGGTACATCCCTCATGAGGTTGCCCATTTAAATGCTTTACCCTCTGGTAATTTGTTACATAACTATGGAAAATCACCATTTTTAATGGGAAAATCCACTACTAATGGTCATTTTCAATAGCTATTTTGACATAACCAGAGGGTAAACCATGTCAACAAAAAAACGATGTGTGTGTGTGTTCCCCCACCTTCACCGGCTCAATCTCCTCCTGCGATTTCAGATGGGGAGAGAAGCACCAGAGTTCTTTGGAGATGTAACATCTTAGCAAAAATATTTTTTTTTTAGGGGGGTGGCTATATTCCAGGAAAAAAAATGGGATATCCTTATATACTGATGATGTACGTTTCAAAATCTGTTTGGGGGGTTGCTACGAGTATAGTACGAAATGGAGATGCAACCAATTCTTAGATTGGGACAACGGCTCTGATCGGCTGGGCCTTCCCGAAGATGAGACCTCCAATTTGCGTCCTGGGGAAACTTTAACAAGAGACCAAGGTGAAAGCAGCGTCCTGTTGGTCAAGAAGTGTGTGAAACTCCGTGCTGGTTGCTACTTTTGGGTGCTCAAAACGCCGCGTTTTTTTGTTGAGTTTTCCTAATCAGAAATCCAGCGTTTTCAACATGGGTTTTTTGGCTGTCCTATTGGCCTTGAACATTGGAAGGGCGGCTGCTTGGCAGACCTGCAACTTTTGGCAGTCAATTCAGGAGTGGGGGATCGGTCAAATCTATGCTTGACATCTGCTGAACACCAGAGTTCTTCAAATCAATTGCCATCCATCGATCCAAATTCTTTTCTATCTGAGAATAGAAAACCCATGAAAACCCCATTCCATCCTTCAGAAAAGAATGTTCCACATGAAATGGCCACAAATTGGTGTAAATACAATCCATTCGTGGACAAACCTGTCCCCCAAGTCCTGGCCTCTCACCAACCAATTTTCAGGGCCCGCCCCGAGCTAAAAGAGACTTGAACCGATTTTCAGGGTGGATTTTGCTGCTGGCTAGCAAGATTGGTTCGATGCCAAAGATTAGAAAATTGATAAATTAATGGTTTCTTCCAGGCCATACTCCACCTCGAACTTTGACGCCGCATTTCCGATACTGAACAAACTTCAGCTGTGTTAGCTGTCTGCCACCCTTCGACTCCCAAAATGGCCTACCAGGATGCCTAGAAAGCATGGTCAGTGTGACTCCCCAATATAGATGATTGATAAGCCCTTGCTAGTGCTTCTTAAACCCTTATCATTGGGAGAGTCACTTACCGGGTGGTAGAATCAGCCGCAAAAGGCGTTGGCTGCATCCTATTTTGGATCTCATGGTGCGCTGTACGTCTCTCAACCAGACCGCCAGCCGCAACCGCTGCCCCGGATCACTCAGTTTGCACGCGAGGAACCTTGCCTTGGAACACCCAGTTTCACCCTGACTGCAGTTTCCAAAACAGTTAGTATAACCCCAGTCCCAGCAAACCAACACGTCAAAATTGATCCACTCTTGGGCTCACAAGTTTGATCGTGCTTAGTACCATTCCATTTTCGCTCGCAGCTCGCAACTTTCTCAAAATGATTCAAAATGTTCACTTACCCCTGCACTTCGTAACGTCATCATCCATTTTAGTAGGATTTTCCATTATATTTTCCATTATAAACCATCCAGCTATTGGGGGTACCACCATTTATGGATCATTCCATGAAACTGACGTACCACGTACCCCGCACCCGCCGTACCCTGGGAACTCCACCTGGGCCCTGCTCCCAATCATCAGCAGCCTGCGGCTGCAGTGTGATCTAAGCATCAAAACTGGTGATTCGAAAAACAGGAATTGGTGATTTTACCAAGAAAAATGGTGATGTAACCAACAAAAATGGTGATTTAACTAGCTTCATCATCCTCTTTTGGCAAAGAAAAGATTATTTGCTGAAACCACCTGCGAATTCTGCTGGCTAAATCCGCAAATTTTGTGGCTGTCAGTTCCCCCAAAAAAATGGTGGTTAAATTCCCAAATCCTCTTCAACAAACATGTGATAAAATAGCATACACCCAGAATATTAATGTTCCATGTGCATATATATACATATATATACCTGTGTGTGTGTGTTCTGGGTGTATAAATATGCACCATTTTTGATGGAACTTTCCGGATTTGTTTGTGTCCAACAACGAAGTAAAACACCCCTTCACTCCGCAACTCCGCAAGCGCCAGCAGCGCTTTGCTCCGGGCCTCTCTTTTGGCAGGTTCAGGATCTCCGCAGATGCCTAAGAAGCACAACCACAAGAAAAATAGCAACAGCTCAGCAATATACGTATGAATCGATACAAATATATACATGTATAGCATGTACACATATGTATATATATATATGCATGTGTGATTTTTCTCCGGATCTATATATACTTATATGTATGATACAAATGTACCGGACAGACATACATGCATGATACTGATACTATTACCATGTGTGTACATATATGTAGCGTATGCAATAGATGTATGATATGTAGGCAAAATCCAAATATACTTGTGCATGTCTATTTATATATATATATATGTATATATGTAGATATATAATATGTATCTATATACATATACATATTCTACATAGATACATATATCATGATATACATGCGTCATTAGTATTCATGATATACCTATGTTAATACTTAGCATCATGAATGTACATCATGACCACACATCATGGCACATCCCTTGAGCCCCGGGACCGATCACCAGATTTCCAGTCTCGTTCCTCACAATTTCCAACTCACCTCCCAGACGTCGTTCAATCCACTCCTGGAGTGATGGGGAGCCGAAAAGGGGAGCCGGCCAAATTCAGAAACAGCTACCCAACATCGCAATCCAAAAATTCGGCAATGAAAAATTACCCCAAAAAATACCATTACTATAGATGATGTCCCTTCAAACATACACCAGGCACTTTCCAGTCGCGTGATTTTCAACCAGAGGGCAACCATGGTCGGAGTCCTTGAGGGATACCACATTTCCCTTGGGCAAGACCTCCAACTTGCCTGATCTCTGCCAACGGCAGAGGAGAGCACCATTGGGCATCCCAAAAGCTAATGTGTGATACCCAACCTGGTAAACGTTTACATAACTATAGAAAGATCCACTGTTTTTAATGGGAAAATCAACTATTTCTATGACCAGTTTAAGTAGCAAACTGTTAGTTTACCAGAGGGTATCATTGATATAATATATTAATATGATACAATGTACACCAAAACAGTATTTCTAGTATTTCACAATTTAGGTTTGATATAATTGGAAAAAAATGTGTGTGTGTGTGTCCTTCTTGGCTCGTGGATTCCACGGTTTTCAATGGTCCATCCAGATTCCTGTGGAAGACTCCTCAACCATCCCCCGATGAGTAGCTTTGACAGCCGAATGGTATCAGCCGACTGCCAACCCGCATTTTTCCGGCTTGTCTCATGGTCCCTGTTGATAGCTGTTAATTCTTATATACACATTGGTGGCAATATACAATCTCTATCAACGGTTCATCATATCAAAATCAACCAAATATCAAATCCCTAACACATATCAATAATATAAATATTATCTATATACAATTACAATCTCTATCAACGGTTCATCATCCATGTCAAAGGTGGCATGACCATCCCCGAATTAAGGGGTAGTCATCGAATCCAATTAACTTGACCATAGAACTTGAATGTGTTCTGAATTATGTGGCGATCTTACCCCATTGAACCCAGTTTAACCACAATGAAAAAACATAAAAACCATTGAAAACCCCATTATCCACTATGAATTTAACAGAGCTATTGAAAATGGCTGTTTAGTTCGTTGATTTACCTATTGAAAATTCTGATTTTCGAGTTCGCAAACTCTTAGTTTACCAGAGGTTACGGTAAACCCATGCAAAAACACCATGAAAACCATCGCTGTGTTCCACGGTCCCCAGCTTCCAACGCCCCCCCCCGTTCCGCCCGTTGCATACCGCGATGCAGCGTCGCACTTCCGGGTCCAGCATGGCCTTTGACAAGGTCGGAGCTTCCTGTGCAGATCGGGGAGCTATGCAGAGATAGAAAAGTGATGGGATAGTTATGGATTGTATGGGATACCCTCTGGTAATTTGTTACATAACTATGGAAAATCACCATTTTTAATGGGAAAATCAACTATTAATGGTCATTTTCAATAGCTATGTTAAATTACCAGAGGGTATTTCATAAGGAAATCATCTTTATATGTTTATATGATATTATATGACTAAACCGACTAAACCCATGAATCTTATGGGATTGTGGGCTCGACTTTTATGTGTTTTTCCGGATTGTTTTGGATTCTTGTGATATAATTAATAGGGAAATCATCTTTATATATGTCATATATTGTCATATCATCAGTGATATCATTCCAACAATATAATATGTGGACGTGTCTGAAAATGGTCAGTATATCCCCAAAATGGCCCTTCTATTTGGGGAAAGTGATTGAATAGCCAAACTATGCTTGGGTGACAACGCCGACCCCGGAGCCACCTCTTCAGCCCAGTTCTCCAAAAAGCACAGGATCGCATCACGCAGCGCTTCCTGGCAGTGCAAAGCCGGCGGAATCCACGGGCCGTTGGGGTTTGCGCTACCGGCCGCTGCCTCGGCTTCGGTGAAGTTCATCGCGGGCAAACTCTTGAAGAAGTTCTCAGCCAGGTTCCGTGAGGAGTCTGCACCGAGGCAACGAAGACCAGAAAATGTTGCGCTTGGTTCAGAGGGAAATTCTGATCAAATGGGTTTATTTCAGAAAAAACCCTTATTTTTTCACCAGGTGGTATCACCTGCGGGTCATAGCCAACCGGATAAAACCCATCTCTGGTCTTTGCCCTACAGTAAATTCACATAGACCCTGGCAGTCAGGGTTGGAAGATCTCTCCACTGATGTTGATCGGCCATGGCTATGAGATGTCCTGAGTCGCAGCTCAGTTGTACATCCTCTGCTGTGAGCGGCTCATGATTATCCAGTTACCATCCCAAATAGCTATTTTCATAGGTAAAATGATGATCATCTGCTTGACTTTAGGGTAGCCTATTTTCGGACAAACTGATTGGGTCATAAGTTGCTTCCTGGGTCACACCCGTCATAAGTTGCTTTAGTGAAAAACCCGTCTTCGAGATGAATCAGAAAGCCATCGAGTCCTGAATGCCAACCTAAATCGATGATCCCGCAGGGTCGCCTGCGTCGCTCTTGCCTTTGCCATTCTTCCCTTTGCCCTTCGACTCGCCCTTCGACTCGCCCTTCGACTCGCCCTTCGACTCGCCCTTGAAGCCTGTGGAGAGAGCTACGTTGAAGTGTTACATATGTATAACACACACATGTACAATATATATACAGTATATATATATATAACTATTATAAATATATATACATCACTATATATACATAATATAATGTTGATGGTTGCTGTCTATTCTATCTATATACATATACATATACATATACATATGCATATACGTATACGTATACGTATACGTATACGTATACGTATACGTATACATATGCATATATATATATATATATACACACACATGCGTCCGTTGGGCCCCACTTGAAACCACAAGAGCTTGTCGTCCTTGGCAGAAATGCTCCAAACAATCCGATGTTACAAATCAAGCTGTAACTATCCTGATTGATGTGGTAAACGCAGTCGCAAAGTGGAAATATACAGCATTTTCACAGAGAACTGTGGAAAAAAATAGTAACATACAGGTTGATACCAAGCAACCACCTGGCCCAGATGCGGGTCCCTGTGCAGGCTCCTGAAAGCGGGACAACAAAGGAACATGGCGAAATTTCATGGTTTTGTCTGGGTATTTTATGGTCATGGTTGGGTTTGTTCTTTGACATCATCTGACATGGAGTTGGTCTGAACATGAGGTATACCCCGACATCCACTGCTTAATCACCATGCAAACAATTAACTAGATCTATATTGGGGGTGTCCTCATAGGCTGAAATAGTGAGAATTGCCAAAGTGGGTCTGTGTTTGGTCAACATTGGGTCTCAAACAACATTGGAGGTAAAAATGATACCCAAAAAGAGTGAAATCTCGTCAAATTTTGCCAGCCACATCGGCTGGTGAGTGTTCCATGTTCCACAGATTTCTTTTAAAGCTGGTTTTGATGTCCAAAGCCACATCTCCAACTTTGGCCGAAAAAATGCAACTATCAGCTAAGCAGTTTTTTTCTACCCCTCTCCAACTGTCAGATGAGGAGGTTAGCCATTGGGGACTCGGGGACCTAGCCATTGGGAGTCCTCATTTTGTGACACATAAATCGCCATGGAAAATTTTGGTCCTGAAATTGCAGGAAAACGCCAGTTTTGGGGATGATTTCCCATAGAAATCCCAGAGAATTCCCATAGAGATCCCATATTGTACGAACCTCCGTGGCATTGCCGTTGCTCCGTGTACGAACCCAGTTGTCAGCCGTGATCTCCACCTGATGTGAGTCGATCAGTGCATCTATGTGCTATCTGTATGCCGGTGTATAGACATAGAAATTTGTGTAGCTATATACATGTGAGTAGTAGATATATACATTACATTGATACATGTTGATGAATGAATACGGAGATACAATGTAAACCCGTAGACCCCTCACCTCAAAATGTCTGCCTTTGTCACTTCAGTTCAGCAATGGTGAACCCTGTTCTGTCACTCCCAAGTGCAAGTGGTTGGATCGGAATGGCATCTCAGATAGTGATACATATTATGGTGATTTAATGGGATTCAATGGAATATAAATAACTATCAGCAAATCCCTCACAAATGCTGGCTGCCAGTGTAAAACCAAGTGTGGGTTGCAGTGATTCTACTCTCCTGTGCCTGGTGGTGACTGCTAATTAACAGCCATCACTTTTTCCTTCCCCGCCATCCTGACTCTGACCTATTGTTCGGAACTACGGATATACAGATCACAAACCCAACAAGATGTCTTTTCTCAACCAACTTACTTGGATGTGTATTCCACTTAGTAAGTGGCTTATAATACATATATATATATATATTATATATAACCTATACATATGTATATATATATAACCTATATATATAACCTATATATATATAACCTATATATATATATAACCTATATATATATATAACCTATATATATATAACCTATATATACATATAACCTATATATAGCCTATATATATATATATAACCTATATATATACACTATATTATATAGCCTACATATATATAACATATATATATAACCTATATATATATAACCTATATATATATATAACTCATATTTCATCTCATATAAGTGGGGATCTTCCATATATATGTATGTATAATATATATATATATACATATAACTGGGGGTACAATATGTTGCACCCATTTAAGTGGGGCCCGCACCCCCAAGTACCAGCAGCTACCTTCTGGTAAACTAACAGTTTGCTATCCACAATGGCCATTGAAATAGTTGATTTACCCATCATAACTATGGTGATTTTCCATAGTTTTTCTGGTTGGTGGTTTCAACCCCTCTGAAAAATATGAGTTCGTCAGTTGGGATGATTATTCCCAATATATGGAAAGTCATAAAATTCATGTTCCAAACCACCAAGCAGTTTTGGTATGTTTGCCAGATGCTAACAAACTCCACGCCCATCTCCGAAACGTTCAGAACGTTCGGAACGGTCGCCGGCGCCTCGCCACCGATGCGACGATCGATCCATTCGCTCAGCGGAACCTCGTCGGGCAGGAACTTGCGCTTGGCGGCCATCACGGCGGGATTTTCGCCTTCGAAAAAGCGCATGGGCTGTTCCGAAGCTGTTCCCATGATTTTTTTTAACATTTCCCCATGATTTTCCCATGATTGGTACAGGATGGGGGCCCCAGTCGATAGCGTTCAGTTGCCTTTCAAAAGTGGCTGAATTCTATGGTTTATGGTAGATATAACTATAGTTTATAAGCCAACATATAACTGGGGGGCACCATCCTGATAGGGATGGAGGGTGTGGAATGGGATTTCATGGGGTTAGGGATTTATTGGGATTGGGAATATGGGAAATATATGGGAAACATCATGGTATGATCTGCGGGCCGCTGGGAAATCCTCTATCAATGGAGGTTAAAACAGCTAGCAAAATGGAACCTGGCCATTTTACCGAAGGGTTGGGACAGATCCAGTAGTAAAAAGATCGGTCCCAATCATCATCCAGTGTGGTTTCCTCGGTGTAAACCCAATCGCATAAACCATTCCCAAAGCATCACCATGTTGATGGGTGGTGAAAAAGCCATCACCATCGGCATGATAGCTTTGTGGCAGCTGTGGCAGCCAGAGGGTGAATCCCACCCAGAGGGTCAATCATCATGCCGTTGAACGAGATGGGCCATCGAACTACCATCGCTATGTTTCACAAATAAGCAGAGGGTAACCAACAGATTTAACATATTCATACACATTTCCATCTTGAGCATCATTTCAAATCATGTCCATTGCTTTCCCAGTGATTTCCCATAGCTATGTGGAGCTTTCCAATCCATGGGGGTACCCCTAAATCATCCATTTCTTTTTCGGATTTTCCCGAATTTCCCCAAAAGAAATCATCCAGCTATTGGGTATCCCCCATGGTATCGGAAAGCCCCATGTAACAAATACATTACAAATACCCTCTTGTTACAGTTTGCTATTGAACATGGCCCAGTCGAAATAGTTGATGTTCCCAGTGTTCCCATCAAAAGTGGTGATTTGTCCATAGTTGATCATAGTTGTTAGAATGTTTACCAGAAATTCACCAATAGTTGTTAGATGTTGTTAGAATGTTTACCAGGCCAACCAACCAAGAGTGGTTAGATGTTGTTAGAATGTTTACCAGGCCAACTAACCAATAGTTGTTAGATGTTGTTAGAATGTTTACCAGGCCAACTAACCAATAGTTGTTAGAATGTTGTTATATAGAATGTTTACCAGGCCAACTAACCAATAGTTGTTAGATGTTGTTATATAGAATGTTTACCAGGCCAACTAACCAATAGTTGTTAGATGTTGTTAGAATGTTTACCAGGCCAACTAACCAATAGTTATTAGATGTTGTTAGAATGTTTACCAGGCCAACTAACCAATAGTTGTTAGATGTTGTTAGAATGTTTACCAGGCCAACTAACCAATAGTTGTTAGAATGTTGTTAGAATGTTTACCAGGCCAAC
>Ga0126342_10015280_pt1 | contig 13468 bp, 11 predicted proteins | sample Cyp1metagenome_FD_92528 | JGI IMG/M metagenome (GOLD analysis project Ga0126342, IMG submission 92528) | Coral microbial communities from Lord Howe Island, Old Settlement Bay, Australia - Cyphastrea 1 metagenome | ecosystem: Host-associated > Invertebrates > Cnidaria > Coral ...
ATATAATATATATATATATAATATATAATATATATATATATATATATATAATATATAATATATATAATATATATATATAATATATATATATATAATATATATATATATATATATAATATATATATATATATATATATCATGGAAATTTTAATGGGTATATGCAGCAGCAAAATTGGAGCAACACACTGCATTGAGAATGACCTGGTCATCAGACAGAACCGGTCAGAGTATTCATTAGACAAGATCCAAGACCCTCTTCAGCCTTCAATGCATTTCAACTTTCAGCAGGTGTCAGATCTAGGAGATGATCAGGACAGATTCCCCTGCTTTGGTCGTGTTTGCGATAAGAATACAATTTGACATAGTCCCAGAACTTTATCCTCTGGTAAACATACAAAAAACTATGGACAATCACATTTTTTAATAGGTAAATCAACTATAAATGGGCCATGGTTCAATAGCTATGGTAAATTACCAGAGGGTATCTATTTGGTGGGTGGTTTCAAATTCATTGCCTTCCGATGGGATGCTGACTCCCAACCTATAAAATTCGAAGAGTTCTTCGTCATTCTTCGTCGCTTTCCCACATGAAGCATGGACGTTTAGGGGCCAGATGGCACAGTACATTTTTGGATGGCACACTGCATATGGCATGGTGGTTTGGAACATGAATTTTATTTTCCATTTCATATATGGGATGTCATCCTTCCCATTGACTTTCATATTTTTCAGAGGGGTAGGTATACCACCAACGAGATACGGATATGGATCAGTGTACCCCTAAACCCAATGGTTTTGCTGATCATTATCCCGTTTTTAAATGGCTATTTCATTGGGAATATACCCAACATTTTCAGACAAACCCATATGGCCTATTTGGAGGAGCTCCATAGCCGCTTACCTGTGGAGCTGCACGAGCTGCATGCAGATGAGGCTCCGGAAACTTGGAGCTAGCAATGGATCTTTCAAGGTGGCATAGCGAATGCATAGCTGTGGACATAACCCCAACCAACTGGATGGGTAGTTTACCCTCTGGTTATGTCAAAATAGCTATAGAAAATCACCATGCTATCAATGGGAAAATCAACTATTTCTATGGCCATTTTCAATAGCTATGTTAGTTTACCAGAGGGTAATTCTTTTAATCTCTTGCTATCAATGGGTATGGGTCAATACCTATTAATACCATTTTTAGTGGGATATTCACATCCATAAATCCCAGCTATGACTTGGGGTTCACTAGGTACCAGGGTTTTGACCCATCCCCAAATGGGAATATCTACGTTCACCAGCTTATTTTTCTTTTTTGCAGGCTATCTAAGATTGGCTTGCTTCGTTCCCAATTCAGGTTTTTCGAGGATCGATCAAAATTGCATAGATCCATGATCCATCCAAAACTCCTTCAAATATATAATTCAAGGCAAAATCTGCAGAAATCCACAACATTTCCCGTCAAATCTCGGGTTTTCCAGAGTTTGCAATAAAAGATCCAGGTTTCCCCTAGAATTTCTAGAATTTCAGAATTTCCCTTAAAACTTCCCTATAACCAATCCAATGACCAACTCACCCTCCTTGTTTTGCGCATTTTTTGCAGGCCTTGACCATCGCCTGGGCAATGGTTGCCATGCGCTTTTCCAAGTCAGGCCGCGGGACAACAACGCAGTTCTTCGGGCATCAGCTTTGGGAATTGGGAAATACTCCGTCATACGGCTCCCCAGAATGAGCAAATCTGCCTGTAATCACTTGAAGCAGACAAACCCTGCAGCCTGCGCACATCGGGAAATGGGAAACGTTATTGTTCATTTCAAGATTTCTTGATGCCCCCGAAGCATTTTATGGACAGAGGTTTGGTGACATAGAGGCAACATTGGGAAAAGATCGCCAAAATTGCGGTTATCACATGTTTTTGTGATGTTTTTATATGCGGAAAAAGGCCAAGCACCTGAAATCAATTTCCTGAAATCAATGTCCCATAATACATTATCACGACTTATCACGTATCTGTGTACATATAGATAGGCACAAAAATTCGACGGTGTTTACCAGCCGAGTTACCCTCTGGTAAATTGACATAGACGAAAAATTACCCATGTTTAGTGGTTTCACTAATCTTCCAACCCCTATCTACCAGGGTCCATAGATGTCCTTTTCCCATTGGTTGGTTGATTTTCATAGAGGGGTTTGAAGGTTTACCCCTTTAACAGGTTTCTATGATGATAGATGGTATACCAGCTCCCGGCCCAAACCTATTTTTACCAAAAGGACATTATTGTTGGGTAAAACAATGTCATAACTATGGTTATTAGTGGTTATATATGGTTACTAATAACCATCAGCTAGCCATTAATTGACCACCATTCATAATCATTAACCATTATTAGCAATGATGGCTAGTTAATGGTTACAATGTGAGGCCCCCAAGATAGCTAAGTTGGTTTATAACTCCAATTTCACTATGGTTTATGGTACGCAAATAACGAACTAGTTACTGGGGCGAATCTAACTTAGCCATCACTGGGGGGCCTCACATTGTGCTTTTTGGAACTCGGTGGAACCAGAGTTTTTCTGGCTAGTTAATGGTTATGAATGGTGGTTAATTTTCATGGCTAGTTGACACTTTTTTTTTCTACATCGATTCCTGAGACTTGACCGACCTGACCCAAGGGGCTCCGTCAGTCAAGGCCATTTGCTGCCCTTGCTCGACCTGGCTCTTGCGGCCAAGGATTCCTTCACTGTCCAGGAGGCCGTGGATCCACTGGGACTGTTTGGACCCCCACTGGCCATGGAAAATCCATGGTTAAAATCATCCGTAAATGGGATATTTTCATCAATCTACTTCATGATATTCAGCAAAATTAGTTATGGAGTATGAATGACAAAAATACTTTGGGGGCATAGAAAAAGATGGCCATCTCATCCAGGAGGCCGTGATACCATGATACGAAAGGTGAGGATATCATGAGATGTGCCATGATTTTCTTTTAAGAGGGAAGAAAAAACACGATAATTTACACATATTGTACGTATAGTTTTATGTATATATATAATTTATGATATATGTATCGGCTATATATACATACACATACATCTTAATATATGGGATGCTGGGACGCATGACGGATCGATGAAGTACATATGGTGGTGAGAAGTCCAGAGGTCATGGGAATTCAACGGCCCTTTTTCCGTGGCAAAGGGACTTCCCGACGGGCGGCCAATTTCCCATAGAATTCAGGTGCTACCAGCTGTTTTCTGAAACGGATTTGGTCATGACATGACCATTCCCAGTTAGGATCCATGGTGCTGGTATATTAATGCCAACATAAAGCGGGTTTTTGTTGATGGGATCCATGGCGCACCAAACAAATAGCAGCACCGTTAGGATCCTATGGGATTGATGTGCTTTGGGGGGGTGGTTGACCCTCAGGCCCTCAGATTCTATTGAGATGTGGGGGTCCACGCTGGTGGGGACCATCCAATCATATCCGGCCATGTCACCATGAGTTTTTACCCGGTATACCCTCTGGGATGATGACATTCCCAGTTGGAATATATGGAATATATGGAATATACATGGAGTATATGGATATACCCCCTGGTTATTGAATTTAAGATAGCTATTGAAAATTGCCCTTTTATAGATGTTTTTTGATGATTTATCTATTAAACATGACCATTTTCCATGGCTAGATAATCTATACGGCTAGATTCAATAACCAGAGGGTACTTGTTTTGGTACCCTTCCTTGAAGTTGAAAACCAATTCTTCGAGGGTATTTTCACCATGGGGCCAGATCACATTTCACGTAAATCAAGACTTCAAGCGTCTTCAATTTCTCATGGTTCAAATTGAGTAGTGTTCAAAACCCCTGTTGGTTGATGATTACCCTCTGGTAAATAAACATAGACCCTGGCAGATAGGGGTTGGAAGACTAGTTTCCATTAAACAATAGTGCTTTTCAGGGTCTATGTTTATTTACCAGAGGGTAGTTCGGGGATTTTTTTCTATACCCTTTATATTAATTGGGGATTATTTCATAATCCAATAGAGGAATCCCGTTCGTCACCACCCTAACCAGGATTTTCCATGGAATGACAGATATCGGGATCGATGAATTTCACACTGCTCAAGTCTTTGGATCCCATAAAAATCACCGACCCGGCCATGGGGTAATAATGGCTAATTAATGAATGGTTAATTAATGAATGGTTATGATGATGGTTAATGATGGTTAATGGTTAATGATGGTTAATGATGGTTAATCATGGTTAATACTGTTGAGTACCCGGCCTGGTAAACATACAAAAAAACGATGGACAGATCCACCATGCTACTAATGGGTCAGCTATAAATATGGGCCATGGCTTCCATCGTTTTTTGTTGACCAGGCCGGGTATTACTGATGGTAAACCAGCCCCATTTGAAGCTGGTTGCATCCCAGCGTCTGAGATTCATCAACTGCAGCAGATCATCTTGTCTTTGGAGTTGGGCCCTTGAGGGGGGAAGTTGGCCATCTGGGTTTCACGGTCACGACTCAACCATCGAATCTATTCAAAATAGGGTTTTGTCAAGATTTTAAATGTGTTGAACAGTAACAAGCATCAAGAACGGAGTATGGAGTTTAGTCAACATTATATATATATATATAATTGTCCAGATTACCTTCAATATCTGGAGTCCAGATATTGAAGGTCTAATTCGTAGCATTTCACAACCCAGTTAAAAATAAGTTCTTTACTAATCTGGGTATCAAGTGACTAGTGATGGATGTTTGGATTGATTGGGAATTCAGGGAATTCATCTACCCGACATCAGTTATTCGCAGATCATTCGGGTCTGAGTCTGATACAAGGTGAAGCACCGTTGACGAAATCGCGAAGTTGACGCGCAGTTCACTTCGTTAACATTTGTTGGGTTGATTAGGTGGATACAACGAACCAAAAAAAATTGAGTTTAATGTCAACCCTGGATTAATAAACCCCAAACGGCTGTTTAATTGGGAGGGTACCATTTAAGTATCAGATGAAATGACTATTGGAGGAGTACCCCCCTAGTAAACCATGGTTTAGTATTGGTTTAGTCTCATCCGGGGTTGACATTATAAACCAAGAAACATCAAGTTTGGGACCTCACCTAGTAGCCCGAACTTTGTTTCTTCGAGTATCTAAGAGCTATGTGAGACTATGTCAGCTACCCTCTGACTAACAGAACTATGGAACACATTATTTTCATGGCTAAATCATCGACATGAATCATGAATTTCTTTGGTCGATCCATACCATAGCAAACTGTTAGTTTAGAGGATCACCACCCAAAACTGGGTTGGTGGTGACTGGAACCATGGAATTTTATGACTTTCCACTCAGTTGGGAATTTCATCTCATCCCAAGTGACGAAGTCACATTTTTCAAAGGGGTGGCGAAAAAACACCAACCAGAAAAATAGTGTTACCCTCTGGCAATTTAACATAGCTATTTTTCAAATGGCCCATAGAAATAGTTGATTTACCCATTCATAGCATGGTGGATCTTTCCATCGTTTTTTCTATGTTTACCAGGCCGGGTACTCAACAGTATTAACCATTATTAACCATCATTAACCATTAACCATCATTAACCATCATCATAACCATTCATTAATTAACCATTATTAACCCATGACCTTTTCAGGCGCCTGGCATCCAAGGCAGGAGGTCTCCGGATCAGCGCCAAAGAGGTTTGATCCGTCGGAGGCCCAGTGCGGTACCGGGGGAAAAACCGAGGATTTTCATAGGACAATATTGAAAACATATAGGAAAAACATGGAAAATCATGGAAAAACATGGAACATCATGGAAAAGAAAAAACATACAAGAAACATGAGATTCTGAATGGCGCGAAGTCTTCTTCATACGAAATGGACAATCAAAGCTATAAATGGATGTGATTGGTTGGTTTCCGTTTAGCCGTTTGCGCGCCAGACTAGATCCCACGAACGATTGGTTAACTGGGGCCTTGTGGTTCCGAATAGTTTAGATGTTTGGGGATGCCAGTGAGAATTCCCGTCATACAAGCTTCATGTGAGCTTCTCCGAGTCCCATCATTGGTTCACCGATGAAAACGAAGATGTTGTAACAGCGAGTGGATAGATGGTAAGCATGTTCACATCTTTTTTGTTGCAAGTAAAGATACGGACATTCCCGACAAGAATACGTTGTTGTTTTTGTTTTTGCTGTGAAACTTAGGCATGGGTGTGATGCCTTTCCCCTTGGAACCTTTGCATGCTGAAATTGGGTGAACCACCCCAAAAATGACTCTGGAAATGTTCGGAACTTGGATTCCTGAAGTTCAAAAAGCGATCGCTTTTTGAGGTGGCTCATGGAGGAGTTGTCGCACGGACAAGTTGCGGAGGTGTTCCAGCCCAAGGGGACCCGAGGGCACAGCTATTATAGATGTGCCGCGCAGAAGAATTTTCAAATACCATGAAACGCAGATCAGCATCAAGAGCATTGCCCTCTGGTAAACATACACAAAGCATCAAAAAGCTATTGGAAATTGCCATTTGTAGTTGATTCACCCATTAAGAAAAGTGATTTTCCATAGTTTTACCAGAGGGTAGGGATTTACATGTGGGTGTGTGTCAAAACCTTGTACCCCTGGTGAACATCAAAATAGCTGGTAAATGGATGTTCATTCCCCTAAAAATGTATCTATAGGTATTGACCCATACCCATGTGACTTTTTGTGGAGCCCTATAAAACCAGTGTGGCAAACTTGCCAATAATGGAGGAATTCACTCGCTCGGTTTATAGCACATGCCGTCGTGATCTGCAGTTGAGAACCAATCGTAACAAGCAGGGCCACATCCAAGGACAAACATCAATGTACCCTCTGGTTATGTCAAAATAGCTATTGAAAATCACCATGCTATTTATGGGAAAATTCACTATTTCGACTGGGCCATGGCTTCAAAATAGCTATTTTGACATAACCAGGCCGGGTAGTAGGACTCAACCAATTGGATGAACTGGGATTCTCTAGCGTTAAAAACGCCGAAAAAACATAGAATATCAGATCGTCCCAGAACAGTCATGATGATGATGATGGTTATTCTTATGATAATCGCTGGATAATATGATAAGATAACAATGATTATTGTTAATCATTATTATCATTATTATTCTTATGATGATTATTGTTAATAACTGGAGTTATAATTATGATAATAATATATAATAATATGATGATTCTTTCATTATTATTATTATACTATTGTTACTGTTGTGATTTTTATCTTATTATCGTGACATGATTTTTATCTTATTATTGTGACATATAGCTATCGTTAATGATGAATACTTCTGCAGATCCTTTCCCAGTGACGTGCTCCGGAGTCCCGGAGGCAATCCTAGAGGAAGTTTGCACGCACTTGGAGGAGGCCGTGCGGCGGCGAGTGCGCCAATGACTTGCCAAGTTCTCATGACTTCGGGGACATCAAAATGGTGATTTAATGGTGATTTAATGGTGATTTAATGGTGATTTAATGGTGATTTAATGGTGATTTAATGGTGATTCAATGGTGATTTGGTGGTATTTTTTATGGTGATTTAATGGGATTTAATGGGATTCTTGTGATGATTTAATGGTGATTTGAGTGGGTTGATCTTGGTTAGATACGAACTTGTACAAGTTGCTCTTTTGCTATAAATGGTAAAATGTACTAACCAGCTAGAAATTAGAGTTTTTGCCAGGTATCTAAGATTCACCATGTTAACTGGTTGGGGGTTTCATGTATGACTGTATGACTGTTGTTCAACCATAGATATGGATAGAAATGAGATGATACGCATATTTTTTGGGATGGGTTAAAGCCACCAACCAAAAATCAGTTGATTTTTTGGGGGGATCTGAAGCCAACCATTTTTAGGGGCTTGTTAAAGTTGAAAAGTAAAATTCCATCCCCAGTGAATGGTGGAGTTTGTAATCACATCCCAGATTCGGTGAATCATTCTGCGCCGTTGGCGCCGTTGGTATGTAAGGGAAAGGCTTCATTGTTTCGGGGAGTATGGTTTCAATATGTTTCAATCCACGAGACCAAAACTCAAGGAAGTAACAAAAATGCAAAAATTCATCACATGTTGTCCTGAGTTTTCCAACTTCCATAAGCGAACACCTTTTTTTTTTTCCTCCTATGCTTGGACCAAGGATTCCAAGGATTCCAACCCGCAGCCGGATAGGGATCATCCCTAAAAAACCATCAGAAAATGGTGATTGGCGATTCACCATGGATTTATCTAGCCAATTTGCAATCAATATAGCCATCCCCCTTGGAATTTCCACTAAAGAATGGGACAACCCGGGTTAGCAGGGGAATTCCAACAGTGATATATAGCCAAAGTCTTTATATGCTGTATTTCTGTTGGGGCTTAATATTTATTGTCCACTTGTAGAAGTGTTTCCCTGCAAGCGTGTAGTCAGGAGGGTGTCCCGTACAGCCTCAACGAAACGGTGGAGGAACCTCTGGGGCAGTGGAAATCCAGTTCAGAAATGGCAGGTAGATGTGCATTTTTAGGGATACATTTGATATCATTTGGTAGCTATGGAAAATCACCATTCATAAAGAACCTATAAAGAACCCATGTTTCATAGCTATATTAAATTACCAGAAGGATCCAGAGGGTATCATTTGATATCAAACGTATATCTAACTATATTTTCACCGGCTTGATGCTTCCTCACATTTTGTTGACTTCCATCCCTACCTGCTATGACACTCTGAACATTGTCATAGAATTGTTCAGTTGGTGGAGCGCCATCTAGGAATGAAAGAGGGATTTACCTTGCAATCTGGGAGATTTCCCGATGAATCATGGTCATTTCAGCACATTTCAGCTGATTATGACATTTCTTGGATTGTTTCACCCTGAATTTACCATCATTTACGCCAAGTCTTGGATTATGATGCCATTTACCAGGTACCAATCCCTGAATTTACCATCATGTACCAGGTACCAATCAAGGATATACCACACCGAATCGGATTCCAGGACTTCTATCACCTCGACCTGGCAGTGCAGGACCGGTGATGAAACAATATGGGATATGATGGATATATGATGGCTATATAAGCTATCGATCTCTATAAGCTATAGATCTCTAGGGTTGGTGGTTTCACACAATCTCTTTATATGAATATATATTTACTATTGATAGAGTTTTATTTATCTTTATCTATCTTTATTTTCCAGTGGATCTGGGATCAAGCAACCATACATTCGCGGAATTGCACCAACCAGAAATGCGGATCTAACTGGACATACCTAATAACACTGTTGGGGGAAATTCCAAGAAAATTGATCATTCGCCGCAGTTTTGTGGAACCGATGAGGATCACATCGTAGAAAGGCTAGCTCTTTTCAAAGAAAGGGATTACATCGTAGATTTTGCCAACTCTAAAACCATCAGCATTAAGCCCCAAAGAGATAGAACGAGATGGAAAGAGATAGAAGGAGATAGAACCGTAATCGGAAAAAAATATCATCAGAAAGTCCACCCATATATACATATATATATATATAGATATCCAAAATATTATACATTACCCTCATGATCTCTCATGGGAATATTAATAACCCTCATTAATATAAGATAGTCCACCACCGAAGAAAGTAGGCGGCTTGAATCGTTCCTGCGCTCAGGGTGAAGCTGTGCTGGTGCTGGATGCCACCACACTCTCGACAGCTGAGGTGGAGTTGGGGCATGGAAAATCTTGGGATTTGGAATTGGAGAAGAGTGGGATTTCCCCGATTTCACTATCATGTGGATTTGCTGGGAGCCGAAAAATCACGGTGAAAATCACAGACGGAGCATTAAGAATATGGGGATGTCAACTTTTTTGGAAGCATTTTCCATGGTGAAAATTAGGAAAATATCGGTCAAAATCAGAATTCGAAACCACTGGCTACGCTTCACTGCCGGTTGAACGTTGCCCCAAAACCCACAAGGTAGCTTTGAACCCCTAATCAGAAAAGAAAAAATAAATAAATGGTGGTTTCCCAGTTTCCAGCATTTGTGCTGCATGTCTTATATGTTTTTCTATTACAATATTATATCATATATATATATTATATACATATAAATAGCGACTCTTCATTTCCCTAGTGAAAACTCCTCGGCATGGAATTTGTTCCGACTCCTCCCAGGCGCCGCGTAGTGCTTGGATCACCCTGAAATGCCGCCATTTGAAACACCTGGGATGGTCCGGGCCCCCGTTGGTTGCCGCGTTCAGTTGCCTTATTTTTGTGGCTGAATTCTATGGTAGATTGGTAGATGCAACTATAGTTGGGGTTTCATGAGTCATGGGGGTACCCCTGCATCATCCATTTTAGACTGGGATTTTCCCTGAAATAAGCCATCCATAAAATGGGGACCCCCCATTTATGGAAACCTCCACATAGTTATGGAGAGGATCTGTATACATGTTCCATTTTTATGGAGCCAAAGACTTTTTGGGGATAGGTTTGCAGCTTATCGCCCGGGGGCAGATCATGGACTTTGTTGGTTTGGGCACTGTTTGTTGAGAGCGACCAAATTTTTGTCATTGTTCACCCAAATCTTCAGTGGTGTGTTGTGAAGTTCGCATTGAAACTATTGAAATTCCCATCAACTGAGGTATTTTTCCATTTCTGGGCTTTTACCCAGGGCTTGTAGAAGCAGAAACTCAAGAGCTTGAACCCCCCGGGAGAGATACGCATCTTTCGTTGAGGCACGTGGAATGGTTGCCCCTGAGACGGTGGGAGGTCATGGAAAAGGAGGTCACGAAACGGGGCGGGATGTGGAGATCTTGCCCTAGGCCTCTAATACATGGAAAAATAATGGTGTTAGGGCAAAGTGACTTTGCAATGGGGAGAGCACACAGTGTTTTTCCAACTATCTACATTGATGATTTTTGACTGGTTGGTGGTTTGGAACATGTTTTATGACTTTCCATATATTGGGAATTTCATCATCCCAACTGACTATTATTTTTCAGAGCTGAAACCACCAACTATCAATCCTTGGAACTGGGCTCTGTGCACTGGCCAGAGCACAAAGGGGTGATAGGTCTGACTGGCTTCATGACATCAATACTTCTTTACCAAATGATGGAGGAGAATTGAAAAGAGATGAAAAGTTATGAGAAGATAATATCCTTGATGGAAGCAAGTTGTCATCTACAATGGGGATATTGAGTTGGTTGCAAGTTAGATGTTTTGAAGCAACTGACAGATGGCTCACATCCACACAGATAAACAGTCATAGTTCTGCCTGATGCTACTCCCTGGCGCTCCTCTGTGCCCTTGCGGCTCCTCAGCAGTGTAGATTGCCAATCTACAGCCCTGAATCTTCTGCACCCGCACCTTTTGATGCCAAGATAAGGTCTGGTGGTGCCCCATGCGCCCCTTTGATACCCACCTTTGATGCCCCGAAGTGGTGTAGGTTGCCAACCTGACTGAATCTGCTGCATTCCTCTGGTGCAGAGAGAAAGTGAAGGAGGAATGATAGGAAATGTAAATATGTGGGGGGCTTCCTAAAATAGGGGTACCCCCCAATCATCCACTTTAATAGGATTTTCCATCATAAACCATCCATTTTGGGGTCTCCCCATTTTAGAAAACCCCCCCATCTGTGTTTGTTGAAGTTGGATAATTTTGCTTAGAGATGGCTCCATCCAACACCCCCAACACCAATTCTCTTCAAACAGGAGCGCGCTGCTCTGATCGAGAGATTGATTGGACGCGACAAAAAAATCGGAGAAAAACCAGGGCAGGTGATGTTTTCTGTGGCTATCCCGTTACCCTCTGGTAAACAGCCACATAACTATGGAAAATCACCATGCTATCAATGGGAAAATCCACTACAAATAGCCATTTTCAATAGCTATTTTGTATATAACCAGAGGGTATCCCTGGAAGCCGAAGCGTCTGCCAAGGGATTTTTGGAGGAGCCGGTGTTCGGAGATTCCGTGCCAGAAATCAACTGTTTCGACTGGGCCATGGCTTCCAGTTCGCAAACTGTGAATGTCGACCAGAGGCTATACCATCATATATCCCATTAAATCCCATTAAATCCCATTAAAATCCCATTAAAATCCCATGAAATCCCATTAAATCCCATTGAATCACCATTGAATCACCATTGAATCCCATTAAAACCACCAGAAGTAGTTACATCTTTTAGAACCATCTGGGATCACCAGATGGGATCCAAGACAGCCTTTTTCACCGCAGCTGCAGATTGGTGATCAAGTGTGAAACACATGTTTTTACATATGCAGACGTGGAGATTTTCCCAATATACTTATCGCATTGAATTGAAAAATATCGGACAATGAGATCGACATAGATCGACCATGGGATGTTCATAATTTTCCGAACATGTTCAGTCAAACCCGCGCAAACCGCTGTCTGCGGTTTTCGCCAGGTTGTTGTGTAAATCGGTTCCATTAGGCTCCCCACTTGGGTCCACTACCGTATCTACCTCATGCTTCCTAGGTATCCAACTTATCCATTTTGGGGTTACCATATGTGCCATGATCAAGTTCGTTGGATTTATTGGGAATAGTAACCCCCACTGACTAATGTTTCAGAGGGGTTGAAACCACCAATCAGTAGTCCTTGGAAAATGGTCATCACTCCATGAATGTTTGGATTCTGACCGTTAGGATCCATAATGTTTGGATTCCGCATGGGATTTTTACCATGTTGCTGGTGGCTAGCTTACACATGATAATCTCCGATGATATACCCACTATATTAACTATATATCCCACATATCCATCCCACTGTTGTTTTCTTTCAACCCCGTGACAAAAACCATGTAACTTGACCCTGGCACGTACGACATCTTTTTGTTTTCCATGGGATTCAACCAACAAACATGAGGGATTTTCTTTGCTTAATACCGGTTAAATTTGGGAATCATATCCTACTACATAGTAATATTAAGTTGGTTTTACATTATATATATATTGGTTATACATGTATGTATTCCATTCTATAGCCAAATATATGTGTATATACATATATATATATTATCACTTTATATACATATACATATATATATATATATATTATGGTCAACTCCCATGTAACTTGACCATGGCACCTCTTTCTACAACTCTGACTTCCCATGATCATTGCTGATGTCCCGCCATCCTCCAGCCGCTCCGGCGCGGATGCCGGGCGCTGTGCGGTGGCACAGAAGGCGATCTGAATGACTGGTGGACTGATGGACTCGAGCGGCAAACATGGGGATACGAGAAGGCAATACTAATATGGAATATAAAGGGCAGAATTATACATACACTGGTACATAACATAATATATGTGCCACATAACATGTCTGTCTCCATCCTCTTTGTCTGCACTGCTACACATGTGCCGTGACGCACTGGTAGGACAAAAGTTGCGCTTGTTGAGCTTCCCACAGTGAACATGTTTGGTTTCTTCTTC
>Ga0126342_10015281_pt1 | contig 13468 bp, 11 predicted proteins | sample Cyp1metagenome_FD_92528 | JGI IMG/M metagenome (GOLD analysis project Ga0126342, IMG submission 92528) | Coral microbial communities from Lord Howe Island, Old Settlement Bay, Australia - Cyphastrea 1 metagenome | ecosystem: Host-associated > Invertebrates > Cnidaria > Coral ...
GTTTGACTTGAGTCATTTGGGTCTGGAGTGCGTCAAAGTTCCTCTTGTTGTGTTGTCTTTCTTTTTGGAGTGCAGTCTGCAAGTCCTCTGTGGTCATGTTTGGCTTTCGCAGCTCTGCCTCAGCTTCTTTGTGTTGTTCGTCTTCTTCCTCGTCGTAGCTGTAATCAGAAGCTCGGCTCTGGCTTCTTGTTCTACGTCTTTCTTCTGGTTGTTTCAAAGCTGTTTTGATACCATCTGTTCTAATGGGTGACTCCATTGTCATCTTTGACATTGTTTGTGTGGCAAGTGCGGTCTGGCATGTTTCTGTTTCTGTACCTGTGTTGGAGCTTTTGCTCCTGGATTGTTCTGCTTCTTCATCACTGGCCGGGCAGTCTTGAAAGTGGACAGACCTTTCTCTGCGTTCATCTTCGTCTGCGCTTCTTGTTTTGGCTTCTTCTTTTCTTTGTCCTCTGTCGGGGTGAATTCTAATCTTTTCTTAGCTTCTGCTCTGTCTACGTCCATCCCCTCCAAGTTGTTGCCTGCTTTGTGACTGCTCGATCTGCTGTTTTCTTTTGCCGTTTTCGGCTGCCTGCCTTTTTGTTCGATTGATGTTCTGCTTTTTTCTCTTGTCGCCATCAAACGCCGGGATCACGAATACAACAGCCCCCGACTAGCCTAAAAAAACCCTAGTGCACCTTGAGCCTTGTTGCGAGCCAACTTCCTTTGTGTCGAAAGGCTTCGCAGCGGAGGATCTGGAGTGGGGCGGCTCACTCGGCTCACCGGCGGGGGGCGGGCTGGCGGGCCATTCTATTGAACTTGGTCTGGTTGTGGCCTCCAAACTTGCCTGGCCCAGGCTGCCCATGACTTTTTGGCTTGGCCACGCTTCTGGCTGCTGAGAGCCACCAAGCCACCAAGCAGATGACAGCTGCGAAGCCAACAAGCCAAAGAAGCCATGACATATTGGGAAAAAAGGCTGCGGAGTATGTATGTGTCTATGTATCTATCTATCTATCTATCTATCGATCTATCTATCTATCTAGCTAGCTAGCTAGCTATCTATCTATCTATCTATCTCTCTCTCTATCTATCTATCTATCTATCTATCTATCTCTCTCTCTCTATCTATCTATCTATCTATCTACCTATCTATCTATCTATCTATCTATCTATCTCTCTCTCTCTCTCTCTCTCTGTCTGTCTGTCTGTCTGTCTGTCTATCTACCTGTCTATTTGCAAGCTTGAAAACGAAGCTATTCTACGAGACTTCCTGATTTTTTGAACTTGACAACGTGAAAAACGAAACAATTCTGCGAGACTTCTTCATTTTTTGAACTTGACAACATCCAAAACGAAGCATTTCTGCGAGACTTCGTCAATTTTTGAACTTGACAACATCAAAAACGAAGCAATCCTGCGAGACTTCCTTCAAAAATGGAAAGTTGACTGCAGCGCTGATGGCCTCGTACCAATGTGTTTTGCGTTTTTTTTCCAGTCCACCTGTCGAAAGTACTGCGCCTGCCACGAAAAAGTGATGCCAGGTCATACGAAGTGCTGTGCCTGTCACGCGAAATCATCTCAGCAAACCTGAAGATCTGACGCTCCAAAATGCAACCCCTCTCAGGAGATCAGCGCCCTGACCGCCTAACAGCTCCGATGAAAATGTCTCTTGTACTGCGCCTGTCACGGAAAATGCATCTTTTCAGATCCTCTTCAAATGTCCCACGCCTGCCATCGTTTTTGGCCATGCTACAAAACCCTCATGTCTTGCTCACTTTTGAGAAGGGGCACAATGCCTTGCGCCTGCCACGCGAAACGAGCTCTGAACGTCCAAATGTGGTCTGTACGTGGTGTGTTTTGTACATTTTGACTTCGAAATGTGCTTCGCGCCACAACGGCGTGCAGTTTTTCGACATCGCAACTTCTAAAAGTGCTCCGAAGCTGAGGTGTTTTGCACATTTTGACTTCGAAATGTGCTTCGCACCACAAAACGTCATGCACTTTTTCGACATCTCAACCTCCAAAAGTGGTCCGACCCTGTTGTGTTTTGTACATTTTGACTTGGAAATGTGCTTCGCACCACAACGGCGTGCACTTTTTCATCTCTCATCTGGCCAGATGGCTCCGCGCCCACCGCTTTAGCGAGCCTACTTTTCGACCCTCCGGAGCCACAAATCATTGGAAAAACAGAGTGTTTCGCGACTTTCCCACCTTTTCGCGCATCTGCATCTTCTTTCTTTTGACTCTTTCTCTTCTCTGATCTGCTCTCTTCTACTCTTCTCTTCTCTCTGCCTCTTCCCATCCTTGCTTTTCATCTGTCCACATTGTCGGAAGTTTGACTTCTAAACTTCCTTCGATCATTGATTGATTTCCCCATATGTTTGATGCTTAACCACTTTTTTCATGATTAAACCATATGTTGGTTGTTTTTTTTGATGGTTAATCCCAGTTTTGGACACTTAAACCCTCCAACCCCATGGGATATTTTTTTCTTTAATGGGGTCCCCACGTTTCAGCTGGTCGCCCATAGGTGGAGACTCACCGTGCACGTCAAAAAGTTCCGCATGAAGCGGTGACAAGCGCAAAAAGGTGGGGCACAATAAGAACTCAATGAGGATATACCCACTGGTAAACTAACAGTTTGCTATTGAAATGGCCCATTTATAGTTGATTTACCCATTAAAAATGGTGATTTTCCATAGTTATGTTAGTTTACCAGAGGGTAACCAACATGGGGATGGGTCGAACATTACCCTCTGGTAAATTAACATGACGACCCTGCCATGTTTTGGGGTTCGAAGATTAGTTTCCACTAAGAATTGGTGATTTTCAGGGTCTATGTTCACTTTCGGGTAATGTTTATTCATCCCTATTATTGTTGGTTAATATATTCCATTGTAGTACTTCGAGTCCCAATATTAACCAACCAGGTTACTTGGGGGTGCATCCCACTTAGTAAATGGGTTCTACCCCCAGTTAGATTAACGGAATATCCCCTTTTGTACATGGAATGAAATGTGGGTTTTATGTGGATTGTAGTCCACTTACGATTCGCGATTTGATCGGAATATATAGAGTGGTTATAGCCATCTTAAAATAGATAGAAAAGTTGGAAATGTAGGGAAATATGAGAATATCATCAAGAAAGAAGCAGCCTGGAAAAACTTTTCGGCATCTTTTTTGGGGGTTAAAATTTCCCCCAGGACATACACATGTGGCGTGCAATACATGATGAGATGCTGATATATTATATTACCTGGTTGGTGGTTTCAAACATTTTTTTTTCCATAATATATGGGATAATCCTTCATTGACTAATATTTTTCAAGATGGTTAAAACCACCAACCAGTTACATATTCCCAGACAACAGCCACTCAGGTTAAATCTTGATCTCGCCCTGGCATCGCAGCTGACTTTCTTACAGTGTCACCTCATAGTCGAGCAGCCAAAGCTCGAACATCGGCTGCATCATCGCGAGACTCGTCGCAGCGACGCGACACCGCTATGGCTCCAGGTATTGTGTTCCAATCCAGCTGCAGTGATCAACCGGAGGTTGATATGGTGGATGTCGTGCCGATCTTTCCAGATGAGTCTCTGGGCGAGTTACGCAGTTGTTTTTGTCGTTTTCAGAACGCCGAGATGAAATATGCATCAAGAAATATCCAGTATCATTTTTGGGGGATCATAGAGTATCAAGGTTTTTGGGGATCTAACCTGTGCTTTGAAAATCCGCGAATTGCAAATTTACATCAGCATACCACATGGTCGATTTTCTGCAAGGCTTTCCATGACAAACCGAGCTATTCGGGCTCCTCACCCTGCGCCCAGGAAACTCATAGGCTCCATGAGCGCTAGGAGCTCCTGGCAGCCAGATGTGCAGCTTGAGGATGATGAGCCAACTTTTGATGTGATGGAAGAGGTAGGTTGAAGCTGGTCGAAGCCAGGGACCCCTCTCTGGCGGTTTCAGCTTGGACCATGGGGCTAATTCATCAAGAGTATGGGTTCAATCAGTATGAAATGATGGTATTTGAGGAATATCAAGAGGGTTTGCTGCTGTGTCTTTCGCTTTTCTTTGGGGTTGAACTGGTTGAATGCGGTCCCTTCAATAGGCATCAAAAGGCACCTTTTCCAGGGAAAATGTTTGAAATTGACACCCTGTGGAAGCATTTGTCCATTGGGATTTAGTAGGACGTATAGGGCGTCATAAATCTGTCTCAACTCATATGGGAAACTTTGCTGGTTGTGAACGGGTGCTCAAAATCCGGGGTCAGCAGTGTGTGTGTGTGTTTGTTTCATAGAGACACCATCTGGTTGGTGGTTTGGAACATTTCTTATGTTTCCATATATTGGGAATAATCATCCCAACTGACGAACTCATATTTTTCAGAGGGGTTCAAGCCACCAACCAGCCATCATTGTGTGGAAAAGAACAGCCTAGCACCAGGCACCAGATGGGGATTCAAAGGGATCAACCAGAGTATGGAGAAGATCAACAATCTTGGTTGATGAATAGCTGAATAGCTAAGAACTTAAGATGCGATTTTGGAACATGTGGTGATCCATGCCCAATTGGAACATATTGGAACATCACAGAATCACAGACTTTCATCTCCAACAATCCTCCATATCAATTCAGATCATGACCAGACTCCTCAAGTTTAGGGATAATTACCTCCATTTACCAATCACTGTAGTGAGGCTTTTTAAATACAATGTTCATTTCCCATCCCTTGGCATTGTCCGCAAGTTTACAGTTTTCTGGGATGGATTATTTCCCATCAGCCATCCTCATTGCTGGAAACCGACTGAATTGTCGGAGCTGCAAGAGTTGACAGTTAACAACAGGTTGACCTGATTTGTTTTTTTTTCAGAAATTGGGTGCTGTGGCAAACCCAACATGAACGTAATAAACAATCCCGATGACTTACTGGCACCAGAAATGCGTTGGATTGAAAATGACTAGATTTATCCCAAATGGTCTTTGTTTGGGTTTACCCTTTAATTGTGATCAAAAATGGAAAAATGGGAATGGAAAGTCCCTATGGCAATGGAAAGTCCCATTTCAATGCCCATTTAGTTCGAGGAATTTTCAAGCCATGGCAATGAGAACTGCAGGGGGTAAGACTGGCCATGTTGAATCAATAAATGCGGCATGCAATGGCGATGTCGCGATGTCCAACATGGCAGACAAGCATCATCACCATGTTTTGGCGAACATCTCCTGGTAAATTTCATAGGATTACACCCCATCCTTGTGTACATTTTGGGTACCCAAAATGGATGATCAGAATCCAGAATCTCGATCCTCCTGTGAAACAGCCCCAAGCATGGTTTAGTAGGGGATTTACATGTGTTTCGGACCAGTAATGGAATGTTTGATATTAGGAGGATGGAATTACAAAGCAAGATGACCCTCCATGACCTCAACAGAGTTCGAGCCATACCCAATTCAGCGTTGTGGTGGATGACAGTTTTTAGTGGGGCATTGTATTGTCTGATATGGTGATTAAGAAAGAAAAAACAGGCTATGATGATTCTGATATAACCCTGCCATGTCTCACATCAACTCCTCACAACTTGCGCGTTGACTTGCGAGTTGTCGCGTCATGCTGTCCAGCTGTCCAGGTGGGATACCGGGACTCCTACCTGTCGTGGACAGGCAAGGAGGTGAACATTCCTCGCACACCGAACCGCCTTAATCACGAAAAATCTCAGAGGCTCTTGCGTGAAACCCTCAACGAACTCCAGGACATTTGCAGGGCCGCATTGGTCAGACCATGGTCAGGTGTCGCGTTTGGTTTCTGGATGTTTTTTTGCTGTCGTTTGAAATATAATATACACATATGATTATATGTATATACTATATATATATCATATATGATCATATATGTTCGTATCAACGTCTTTGTATGCCAATGTGTATATGATGTGTATACTGCACATAATGTAATGTCATTTAATGTCATCCAATGTAATGTGATGTACTCCAATGCGATAAATGCAATGCGGTGTAATGTCATGTAATATGTTCTAATGTATGATATATATATATGTGTGTAATGTAATGTAATGTCACTTAATGTAATGCAATGCAATGTAACGCAACGTAATGTAATGTAATGTATGTCTGTACATGAGAGCATATAAGTATGTGAAAGTAATTATGTAAGTATGTAAGTATGTAAGGTATGTGCGTATGTACGTATGAATGTAATGTAATGTAGTTTCATGTTTTGTAATTTCATGATGCGTCGTGTCGCGTCATGTCGGGTAGTGTAGTGTCGTGTATGTTTGTATGTTTGTATGTCTGTATGTTTGTATGTGTGTAAGTAAGCAAGCAAGCAAGCAAGCAAGCAAGTATGTATGTATGTATGTATGTATGCCATGTATGCCATGTATGCCATGTATGTCAGGTATGCCATGTATGCCATGTATGTCAGGTATGTTGTGCATATGTTGTAATTATGTATGTTCTTGTGCAATGTAATGTAATAGCTGCAATACAATGGTAATGTCATGTCATGCAATGTAATGTCATGTAATGGAATGTAATTTAATGTGATGTATGTGTATGGTATGTATGGAATGCATGCAATGGTATGTGTGGAATGCACGGCATGTACGGTATGTATGGGTATGTAGTGTAACACAATAAAATATAATCTAATCTGATCTAATCTAATCTAACCTAATGTGGTTTAACTATAAAATGCAATGATGTTACAAAGTATCAATGCGTCAATGTACTGATGTATTCATGTATAAACTGACTGGAATGCAATGTAATGTGATGTAGCCTGAGGCAGTGTAATGCATTGTCATTTAATGAATTAATATGATCTAACGTAATGGAATGTAGCACAGAGTAATTAATGCAATGCAAGGTAATGCAATGCAATGCAAGGTAATGCAATGCAATGCAAGGTAATGCAATGCAATGCAAGGTAATGCAATGCAATACATAAAGTATATAATGTAACGTCACGTAATGTCAGGTAATGTCCCTCATGTAATATGATGTAATGTAAAGTAATGTAGTAAAGCAATGCATCTATCTAACCAAGTATTAGTTATCTATGTGATTCTATGTATCCATAAGATTAATGTATCAATGTATTGATGCACCTATGTACCTATGTATGTGTGAATCTTTCATTGTGTTTTTCTGATTACTCTTCGTATCTATACAATTATACATGTGTCTTGCTGTATGTCCATATGTCTGTTTGTCTATGTATGCTGTACTATCCTATCTTGTCCTATCCGATCCCTTCCTTCCCAGCCCAATCCAATCCAATCCTGTCCTATACTATCCTATCTATTGTATATAATGCGATGTAATGGGATGTCATCTCATGTAATGTCATGCGATGTGACGTAATGCGATGTAATGTGATGTAATGTAATCCAATGTAATATAATTGGTGTAAAGTAATTTGATGTAGTATAATCAATGCAAAGAGATTTAATAGAACACATTCTATACTGTAGTGTAATGCACCATAACACAACGTAAGGCTCTGCAATGCGACGTAACGCTGTGTAAGTTTTCCTATGTTCAGACTTTATGTTCCTCCCCAAAATGGCAGGTATTACCCCTCACTTTTCTTTTAGCGGCCTGCATAGAACGCGCGTCTCGCAGGAGCGTCAATATGTCCTGGAACAGTTGATTGCGAGGAAACGCATTCAGGACTTTGGTGGCGACTCCTCTCAGTCGACGTCGACGTGGTTTCCTCGATGGATCTCCAAGTTGGCCCCGCGCGACTGACAAACTCTGCGTCGATTTTAGGCGTTTGGCCTGAAACAATGAGCCCTGACAATCCACACCCGATTTGTTTTGTTTCTTTTTGGTGAATTGCTGGATTATCACTGCTGAATCTGAAACTAAAGTGACTCACTTGATATCATTGGATTTTCAGGGTCGGTCAAATCTTTTGACTTGCTGATGACCCACTTGTCACATGCCAGCTTTTGAGCTGTGTTCAAATTCTCTGTCGGATAATTATCACCTTGTCGCATAGACGAGGAAAATTTTCTATACAGAGGTGTTGAAGAAATTTCATGCGTTTCATGAGCCAATGTCCTCATGAGATCTATGCAACTGCAGGAAATGACCCATGTTCATTCCCAGCAGGCCTTTCTTGGGCAACGTGGCAACGACTGGTTTGTCCAGATGGGTGTCCCACTGCCTGTTTAAGTTTATAGACCCCAAAAATATCCAAAAATGATAGACCTGTAATTTAGCTTTATAACTTGATCCGTACAGGATATATATGATATATCCATAAGATGTGTTGATTTTTGCGAAAGTTTTTGCAAATGATTAGCCAATTTAATGCCGAAAACAATGATAAACCCGCTAGATCCGGGGGCATCCCATTTTGAGACAAAACCTATGCAGCACCCGCGATCGCATGGTGTTTCATGCTGGTGCCAAAAAGATGGAGCAAGTGCCGACGGACTTGGTGGACCATCAACAATGAACCAATGATACTCTGGGCAAATCCAACCCAGATGTGGAACATCCAGGTTTGTTTTGCTGATTTCTAGGGAAACTAACTATCTACGAAAAGGTAAATTGCTCATGAATTTTCCAGTATGCATGTTGATGTACTGAAGGGTATAATCAACAAAATTGAAAGGTTGTTTCATGATGGTAGTCAAGACTTCTTTGGAAAGAACACCATCCATTTCTGGTTGTTTGTGGTTTTGGAGTAGGTTAATTAATTCCATTCAGACGGGCTGGTGGCATGAAGTTCCAGTTTTTACCAACGATTTCGTTGTTAAAACCTGGCTCATCCCACGAATCGTAAGTGGTTTTTCTAACCCTAGTTAGCAAGTCCCTGATTGGTAAATTATCCCATCTGGTTGGTGATTTGGAACATGTTTTTAAATATTGTTCCATTCAGTTGGGAATTTTGTCATCCCAACTGACGAACTCATACCCTTTGGTAATTTAACACAGCTATTGAAAATGGCCATTTATAGTAAGTTTTCTCATTAAAATTTTTGATTTTCCCATCAGTTATGTAAACGTTTCCCAGGCCTGGTATTTTTCAGAGGGGCGACGAAAAACCACCAACCAGCCATGAAGGGCGGATGATCCTAGAAGGGGCTCATACCTAGCCCCAGGATGATTTCGGAGTACATTGAGTGCTTGGGGGTGTATCCCTTTTTTTAAGTAAGTGGCTAATAACCCATGTATAACCCATGTATAACTGGGGTATATCCAATGTATATCCTATATTTAGTGGGTTTTATATAATATCGTTATAAGCCGCTTGCCAACTGGAGTGCACATCCAAGAGATCTGGGAATCACCCTTGGTTCCCAGAAAAGCTGGATACCTGGGGAATACACTGCTACAGATAACATTTGTCATTTTGGAACCCGAAACAATGTAGCAACCATAAATACATGGTGGTTTCCCTAAACAACCATGAAATTGTTATGTATGGCTTCTTCACTGTAGCGAAACGACCATTTGGTTCTGGTTTATAATCACACATGTTTCAATGGAAGGATTTCCCTATCGTAGTGAACATCTTCAGGGACCACCAAGGATTTGAAAATTATTTATAGGATCTACCCTCTGGTAAACTAACATAGCTATTGAAAATTGCCATTTACTTCGTTGAATTACCCAAAAAAAATGGTGATTTCCATAGTTGTGTTAGCTTGCCACAGGGTATTATAAATTCAATGGCATTTTCAGGATCCTAGAATGGAGGTACTGTACCATATAAGGCCATATGTTGTGGGGATATTCCCTTACATAGGCCTAAAAAATAGGCCTTATATATATGGTAGGTACCTCCAATAAATTGGTTCCTGAAATTGCCATTGATTATAAATACACATTTTTAATACAGAAGTGAGGATCTTCATGGATGATAAAACGATCCCTGTCTGGACATCATTTGAGGATCATCTCTAAGTGACGGGCGTTTTTTTCACCCGAGGGAGACTCCACGGCTCTGGGAAACTAGGATCGCGAACTGGAAAATCAGCAATTTTTATAGGTAAATCAACTAGTAATTTAACATAGCTATGGAAAATCACCATTTTTTATGGGAAAATCCACTATAAATGGCCATTTTCAATAGCTATGTTAGTTTACCAGAGGGTAAATCAACTATAAATTACCATTTTCAATGGCTATATTAAATGACCGGAGGCTACTAACTAAGCTTATTAACCACGTACGATTCGTGGGAGGATCCTCCAAGAAGAAATTGCACCATTGATGAAATTCGTCTGAACAAACATCGTCAATGCCGATATCCCATGTGTAAAGCGGCAAAGTGTCTACCTGAGGCATTAAAAACACCCTTGTTGGATGGCTATTATCATAGGGGTGTTGGCTATTACCTGGTTTCTTGGGGATTCACATAACCCATCATGCACGGGATACCTATCAACCAACCATCAAGTATCGATATATATATACATATATAATAATATACAATATTATTGCAGAACATATATTTACTTAAAAAAAAAGAAAAAAAACTCGTGAAATCAGAGTTATTTGCACCTTAATGAAATTAGCAGAAAAATCCATCTTTATCAAACTAGAAATCCACATTTTGGGTTACTCTAGCTATAAATCCCAATTTTTGCTTGGTTCATCCAAGAATCATAGAATTGGATTATGGGAAAATTTACAGGAAAGCCCTATATTTGATGGTAAAAACCATGGTTTCCTGTAAATTTTCCCTTAAACCAATCCAGTGAAAGAAAAAATCCCCAAAAAATGTCGCTGAACATCGTGGCGCTCCAGGCACGACCGGCACGACCTCGAGGTGTGACTGGGGAAAAACGGCCCCCCAACGGAGGGAAAGCTCCAGCAGTGTTCAAAACCCTGGTTGGTTGAGTAGTTGGGGATTATACTACCCAATATATTTGGGGATTATAATTCATCCAAGAACGGGGAATCCCGTTCTTAACCAAGCAGTATTTCATGGAATGATAGAGGGATTTTGAACACTGCTCAATTAAAAGTTTGTAAAGCTGAAAAAGAGTAGAGTCAATATTGACTGTAAACTAGTGAATAGTGAAAATTAATAACCACTATGAAACTAGTGAAAATTTATTAATGTAAACTAGTGGAAAATCATAGTAACCTTAATTAACTATTGGTTACAGGTGGGTCAACCAACTTATATACTATTTGCTATTAACCTCCTTCATATTGACTCTAAACTAGTGAAAGTGAAAATCAAGAGTAATTTATTTCAGAATAGTCAATTCTCATAAGTCAAGTGAATAGTTGACTCAAAGCATTGACTGTAAACTGAAAAAAACATCGTGAAGCTAGTGAAAAAAAATCAACTTAGCTATCTAGACCCCGCCTGGGATGATTTTGCGCATAGGAAAAAAAGGCTCAAGTCTTCGTCTAATTTGATCAGACTGTTGCAAATGTTGGGTTCATTTGCGGGAGAAAACCTAGTCAATTGATGAGTCATAACCAGAAAAAAAACAAACACCGCTATTTGAATCCATTCCTTGTTGGGGGTGAGCCCTAGATATCCACAACATCCCAACAGTTTTGATTCCCGGAATGTTGTCGGCTTCACCCACGAGCTGGATCCCCTCGATCCCCTCGGATAGATTATGGCGACCTGACAACATGTTTTTGGGCAACACAAACTATCTTCTTGGCCAACAACAAATACTTTGTCGAGCCCATGTTGACCATGACCGTTGTACCTTGAAGAATATCCCTGTCCCATCTTCTGAAATACTGGTTGGTAAGTAAATATATATTTTTATTTTTTTGGGGTTGTAATCATCACCAATAATCCAGTTAGTATGAAATCCAGTTCATAAACCTTTAATGGCTCAATAGGATTTTGCCCTTCTATCCTTGGGGTAGCTGTAACATTCAATACCACCACCCAAAAATCTGTGGAGGTGTATACAATTGAGTATACCTCTGGTCATGGTCATCAGAACGGGTAATCACTGATTAACTAATCTGGGTAATTTACAATAGTTCCACTAACCTGAAACAAAGCCAGCCATGGGGATGATTTCCCATATGTACATATATATACAGTATATAGCATCATTCCAGGGTTCGGTTTGGCTAAAAGCATGTTTTTTTTGCTGGCTACAAGATATTGCAAACATGTGTTTTCTTGTTTCTTTTGGCTGGAATCATGTTCTTTAAATTGCTAAACTCCTCATGTTTGTTGCCCAAAATCCAAACATTGTTTGGCCGGGGATTTATTGTAGAAGCTCAACATCCCATGATTCTTAGTAGGGAATGGATGGATTGCTGGGGGTTGCTGGGGGTTGCTGGGATGATTATTACTAGTGAGCCAGTGGATCATTCCCAAAAATTCCCTGCGTTTAGCACCAGTAAGTCAACATCCATTCAGGAGCAACAGCTCTTGCAGAAGCGATTGGAGGCGCAGGATGTTTCTAACCATGGGGTGACGAGACCGATTTTTGTTGCAAGGTTCTGTTCAAAGCCCTTGGTTCATAGTGCATAGAACCAGCCATACTGATTAGTTAGTTTGATCTTATACACCATATAAAGTTTAGTTGGCCTTGTTGCTTAAAAATACACTTGTATGCTGATATAGCCAACTTGGTTATGATTTCGCCATGAGTTGTTTGATGGTTTTAACCATCATTGAAAAAGACAAAGTAATGTTGTAAGCCCATGTGGGTCCCTGATTTCAGCAGTCAAATTGGGTTTCCTTTCTTCTAATTTTGTGGGTGTAGTTGGGTAAACCTTGTGATGGTTGATATTCCTTCATGGGTTACTTCACTGGCCATTGACGTTTTCTGGCCATGTTGGCATCATCATCCCCCCATGTAAATGTTTGTGAAAAAGATATATCCGAAATCATTGAGTTGGGGTGTTTGTTTGAGGTGAACGATATGTACATTTATGTTTTTTATGTGGTTTCAGTTGGGGTGTTTATGTACAGAACTTTCGATATGAACCATTTCTGTGGACATCAAACAGGGCCCGAATAGGGCCCGAATCCCGGAATGTCATGGTGCGATCTGCCGGCGATCCAGAAGATGTCTATATCGGAACTTTTTTTGAGGCAAAATTTATAGCAACCTCCAAAAAAATAGACAGATGTCCGACAAAAATAATGATAGACAACTTTTTTCGTTTTTTTTGTGTGTTGGATTCCCGTCGATGATCCCTTTATCCTTGAAAAAAAGTCAAGATTTGTTCGGTGCAACAAGAGGGATTGCAATTCTGAGAGTTCCGATCAGAATTGGATGAGAATTAGTTGAACCAACCTGGTTGGTGGTTTGGAACATTTGGATTATTTTTCCATAAATTGGGAATAGTAACCCCAACTGACGAACTCCATCATTTTTCAGAGGGGTAGGTATACCACCAAGCAGATTATTATTAACCATCATTAACCATATAATAACCATATATTAACCATCATTGACCATATATTAACCATATATTAACCATATATTAACCATATATTAACCATATATTAACCA
>Ga0126342_10015282_pt1 | contig 13468 bp, 12 predicted proteins | sample Cyp1metagenome_FD_92528 | JGI IMG/M metagenome (GOLD analysis project Ga0126342, IMG submission 92528) | Coral microbial communities from Lord Howe Island, Old Settlement Bay, Australia - Cyphastrea 1 metagenome | ecosystem: Host-associated > Invertebrates > Cnidaria > Coral ...
ATGGATTGTAGATGGATTATAGATGGATTATAGATGGACTATAGATGGATTATAGATGGATTATAGATAGATTATAGATATATTATAGATGGATTATAGATGGATTATAGATAGATTATAGATGGATTGTAGATGGATTATAGATGGATTATAGATGGACTATAGATGGATTATAGATGGATTATAGATAGATTATAGATATATTATAGATGGATTATAGATGGATTATAGATGGATTATAGATGGATTATAGATGGATTATAGATGGATTATAGATGGATTATAGATGGATTATAGATAGATTATAGATGGATTATAGATGGATTATAGATGGATTATAGATAGATTATAGATAGATTATAGATGGATAATATAATATACTATAATCTATAATCCATATATTGTGGATTCCCATCACATTCCCACTTGGCGAGGCCCATGCCGTGCCCTGCCTCCGCTGCGGCGACGCCGTGCCGTCCCGCAGCCGCTCGCCGCGGAGGACGGGCGGCGCGCAGGCGGCAACGGGATTTTCATGGGAGTTTTGGTCCGATTTCCGAGGGTTTTTTCGTGTTTTCTGCAACTGGTGAAGGATTGGAAGGGGGATAATGCGGATTAACCATCACATTCATCACATACACCCTTAATGGATTTAATGGGGATCAATTCACAAAAAACATTGAGGAGTTAGCCAACGATAATGTGGGGAAGTTTTAAATGAATTAAAACAACAATGTCATGTGGGGATGCTGGAGATACCCGTCCCCGGAACTGACCATGGGAAATTCATATGGGTTTGGTGATGAAAATAGTGTACCCCAAAAAACCCAATGGTTTTGCTGATCATTATCCCGTTTTTAAATGGCTATTTCATTGGGGGTATACCCCATTTTCAGACATACCCATATATTTTATTGCCATCGTTTTTTTTTTTAAACTACAATTGAGTAATATCATATATTCCAGATTTTCCATATATATTTGCGGCCTTTCCCTGGGAAGATCTGAGAGATTCCTCTGAGATGTAAGGAGATCCTTTGGCTGTTCATTTTGGTCTCCAAGACTCCAAGACAGTGACTACCGTGCTGCCTATGCAGACATGACGAAGAGTCCAACAAGGTCTACTTCTCTCCATCTTGAGCTGAAGAGACTGAAGAGTCTACCGATCAGGTCATCCAATCAAATCTAGATAGTTGTACTGTAATCAAACAATTTTTTGAATATAATTGGTTATACAATGTTATACGTCCTATTGATTAATATTCTGATTAACTAAATATGGATGTGTGAATCTTAATTGTACATATATATATACATACACACATCTACATAGTGATATCATATTTATTAACTTCCCACAACTATACATAGATGAATAAAGCTAATGTTCAATATTTTATCACTAGTTACATACAGTATATATTATGAGTAACATCCCAATGAAATACGGATTACTCCAACTGAATATCCGAATCATTATTATGAAATATCCTAATTAGTGAGATGTAATGTATATAATATGACTAATCCAATGGAATTTTGATTAATAATCCAATGGAATCAGAATCTATTTTTTCATAGCACTAATCCATACTAATCCGATCCAATATTCCCATCAATCCTATCTGATATTCCCCACAGATCATAGCTGATCTGCCTGGATCGAAGGCTGAGCCTGATGCACACGACGACAAAATCCAGTGGCTCGGCCAAGAAACTCCGGCATCGGAAAGGGATGTTCCATGATTTGATTGACAATGACCAACTTTTTTTGGGGTTCATTTTTTGGGGTTTAATGGTCAATGATTAAAATTCGATGATTTGATCCTTTGAAAGGTGGATATGATGGGATATCTCAGATGATATGATGGGGGATAAAAAACCATCAATACGATGAATAGATCTTGCTGGCATTGGATTAAGCACATTGCTCAGCCATGTTGATCTTGTCGATGACTAAACATGGTTTCGGGACGATGGTGTCACAGCGCAAAAGTCTCTGGACGTTTCTAAGACAAGAAATGTCGAGGTTTGCTGGGAATGTCTTTCCTGAAGGGTTTTAATCATTTTGCTGACCTGTTGATGAGTGGCGTCAGCCACAAGAATAAGAATATCCTGTGACATGATCATGTGACCAAGTTGCTTAACCCGCAAGACAACGGTGGTTGAACCAGGAAAGCACAGGGATTTCAGCGAACAAATGTGATTTGGCAAACACACATTTGGGATTTACCTCAGCAAAAAATGATTTGATCCAACATGAGGATGTTGCTATCTCAAGCACCAAACGGCGATTGAAGGACCTATGAGAACTAGTAAATCCCCATTTGGCTTCTTTGGAATCCCAACCTTTTTACGGCATATTTTTCTTGACACTATAGGGTTCCCCTCAAGGATTGCGACTCCCGCGTTGCAACGTTGCAAGGTGAGGTTTCAAACCACAAAGGACGGGTTCTGGACGGTTCTAATCGAAGTGAAGTTATCATCCCAGTCTCATTCAATCCCTGTTCAAAGCGCATTAACATCATTAACTCTCTATTAACGACCTATTAAGCCCCTCTTAGACCTCCATGAGCCCCGTTGAACCCCTATTTTTAACACCTTTTTTCCCCCCCTATGAAGTTGGTTTTTTTTATATGGTTTTTTCACCTTTTTTCAAGCCTAGAACGTCAGCAGTTGCTTGGTTTTGTGGTCACCATTGGTCACCGAGGTTCGAGGAAGACGACGATGCCGATTCGTGGCTTGGTTAGTTGAAAGCCTCAATGGGTCACCAATATGGCTATGGATCAATAGCTATAGATACCATTACTATAGTGGGATGAACATCCACTTTAACCCAGCTATGACTTGGGGTGAACAAAAGGTACCAGGGTTTTGACCCATCCCCATATTTTGCAGCTTTAAAAAAACATCAACAAAAACGATGACCTGTTTATGGGAATAGTATATGGCATATGGGAATTGAAACCATCAGATGGGAATCGATTTTGCTTTGAAACATTTTGAAATCATCATTTTAGTGGGACTGAAGTCTATCGAAGTCTTTTTTTTGTTTGGCGTTAAAGCAACACACACACACACATTTTTGACGAAGATTGGATTTTTAATACCAACAGATCAAGTCCAGGAAGCCAACAGGAAATGGGAAGTTTTGAACGTGCAGATCTGCGGTTTTTATTTTGAGAAGAAAGGAATTGTGAGCTGTAAGAAATATATTGTGACCATGGGAATACCCTCTAATGATAAAATATGGCAATGGAACATTTCCCAGTTCCAGATGTTTGAGAAACCACATTCATGCTTCAACCAAAGAAGGTCTAGATGTCATTCGCAATAGTAATAGTCATTCGATTTAAACGATGTACATATACCATGTTTGTAATTAATTATAATTATACAATATATATATGTATATAATATACATGCATATACATGCATGAATCCATACATACATGCATACAGCAGGTAAGACATGCTGACATCGAGTGACTTTTTTTGGGTGGAGCAGCTTTCAACAAGTGAGACGCCGCCGTGAAATTTGACTGAGGATTTTTCCATGATGTCTGAAGTCAACCATTGGTAATTGGGTACGTGCCAGTTTGTTGTTGTCAAGCCACACACCGATTGTTACCCTCTGCTTATGACTAACATAGCCATGGAAAATGGTTGATTTTCCCATTAAAACCTCCATTTATAAGGGATTTTCCATGGCTATGTTAGTCATAGCCAGATGGTAAGTCGTTTAAATGGCTTTGTTTGAAAAACACGGGGAAAAAAACCGACCCGAAATCAACTACTTTTTTTTAATCATCATCTTTCCCAGAAAAAAATGGGAGTGGGGATTGTGTTTTTTTTTTTTAATTTTCGGTATACATCGGTATACCCCATTTTCAGACAACCCACTTGGTATCAATGCAGACCATGACCCAACCACTTGGCACTAAGTTATTTCGCAGGATCAGGTTATATGGATCCCCTGTTTTCTTACACATCTTCGGCGAAACCGATGATGTTGTTGCATTTTGTTTAACAGATGTCTAAATTTCAAAAATTGAGTGTTTCAAATCCCCCATGAAAATGGCTCGGTCGAGGCAAATTGGAGGTCTGGACCTCGGCAATGAGAACGCTTCGGAGGACGAGCAGTGCCTGGGTCTGAAACTATGGATGTGGCCATGAATGATGCCATTAATGTGGGTAAATTATAGTTAGTAAGGGAAATCATCCCCAAATGGCCGCAAGATTCAGGTTAGTGAAATATTATAATTTACCCAGATTAATGTCAACCCTGGATTAATAAACCCTTAGGCTGTCTAATTGGGGGGGTACCATTTAAGTGTTGGACTATGACTATTGGAGGAGTACCCCCCTGATTAATAAACTATGGTTTATTAATCCGGGTTTGACATTAATGATCATTAATGATAACTAATCATTCATGACCATTGATGCCATTCATTAATGATAATGGGAATATGAATAATGGTATATAGATAGACAATTCATAGTTATACCATTATAATAGCATTATATGATTAGTATCATTATTTTCATGGCCATTAATGATAACTGATAATGGGAATATCCAAATTATACATTACTGATACATTAATTCATTACTGATTACTAACTATCTTAATTGATCTTATTCCCATTACAACATACATTAATTCATACGATTTCATGGTATATGAGTGGTATATATATATATATGAATATGTCCCCCGGATTCTGAGACCGTCTGAGACCTAAAAAAACGCTGGTTTTACGGTCTTGGCTTCAACGGGTTTTCTTTTGGCGAAATTTTTGGAGAAAGACACAGCTGGAAGATACTTTCTACAGTATTCTTAAAATGCTTACTGTAGAATATGGCAAAACATGTCTTGAGAATAATAAAACTATGACCAGCTATCTTTTTTGGCAGGGTACTATAATTATCTATGATAGAATTCATATAGATGGATTATGGAGATAGATAAGGATATGCCCCACTTGCGAATGGACACTTTAAAGGGGGTCAGGAAACCCCAAGCACCTGAGAGATAGAACTTTCGGGACAAAGCTGACACAAAGTATTTTTGGATCACAGAAGGTTGCAGACATCACCTTCAATCCGTGGTTGTTGACATGCCACAATTTGTGACAATGCTCAATTTTTGGGCTTGTTACACATCATAGATTTTACCCCGAATTCCTCCAAACATGGTCTATACTGGGCCAGCAATTTGGGTGCTTCACTGGGCCAATGTCGAGCTATGGCCCCACCGAGACCCAGCTCGATGTTTATTGGAGGGTAAGTTCCTGTTACTTTTCAGGGAGTGATCTTTTCCAGTTTGGGGCTTCGAAAATGATGAGAAACATATATTAAATAATATTAACCCAGTATACAATGGTATATTGATGATCATTAATGATAATGGTATATTTCCAGTGAATGTTTCGAAAACTTTAACCCCTCGTAGTTGGATTTTCATTCTAAAAACGGTGCGATGATCGATTCGACCTACGGATGTGGGCTATACCTACGTATATTTACGTATCATCTATAATATATATATATATATTATATTGTTATACACATAATTAATCTATTAGTGTGTATTAATCTCTGTATATCTATATCTCCAATATCTCCTTTATGGTTTTTTTAAAGATGTCCTACCTAGCTATATGTTTTGTAGTACTATATCCCCCTGGCCATGGCTCAGCTCCTCAGGTGCTTTGCCGCCGAGGCCAACGGTTGGCAGATCTTTGGGAAAATCCGATAGATGGATATTAATGAATCCTCTATAGATGGATATGGTTAATGATGGTTAACGATGGTTAATGATGGTTAATGATGGTTAATGATGGTTATAGAATGGGAGAATATATATATATTTATATATATAGACTGGTTGGTGGGAACTGGAACCATGGAATTTTATTTATGACTTTCCATAATTCATATATGGGATAATTAATCCTTCCCATTGAAAAAAAAATCAAGATGGTTTTTTTAACCACCAACCAGATAGATATGTGAATGCCTCATTTCGACTTGACGAGATCACCAGAAAATGATGGGAATTGGATGATCATCCGATCATCCAAAAATTGCATCGACATGTTTGTGAATTATTGCAATCTTTTCGCCAGATTGATGGATAAAAAGTGGGACTGGCAAGAAGAACCGATGTGGAATTGATGTCATTTCATGTTGGCTTAGTAAAATGTGGAAAATTCACCAATGAGAATATGGCCACAAACAGCAATCATGTGCACGATTCTTTATGTCATGTTCCTGAAATGTAGGTTAGTAGACCAACAGCCGCCTTCAAACATTCAATCGCCAGATCCTGAGGGATGCCGTTTTTCTGAAAGGATAGATCACCATGAAGAAAATATCAGTTTTTTCTACGTATATATGGCATAGAAAGGCATTCTATGGTGATATAATAGTGATATGATAGTAATACCATGGTGATATAGTAATGATATTATAGTGATAGTTGATATAGTATAGTATCCTGCAAAAGGGTTCTACTTGTATGACTTCTATCATTTTATCACCATGTATGACTGTGATATAATGGTATTTATACTGCTGATACAATAGTGATCATATAGATGAATCAGATATAATACTCAACATCCATTTATAGATGATTCCCATATGTATATATATATATATAATGAATCCATTTATAGATGAATTTATATGTGAAATCTCCCCACGATTCAGAGCCGACATGTGCCGCAGGATGCCAAATCAGAGGCCAGTGATGAGCCGGAAAGGCGCCAGCACAGCCGGTGATTTTCCCATGATCTCCAGATGGATTTAAACACCTCATATATATATATACACCAGATGGTAATATATATGGAATTTGGATTATATATCCATTTTGCCATCTGAAATCCAATCTGGATTATATACATATACCCATTTGCCATTTGGAATCATTATATATAAAGACCTAATAAATGGATTTTATACCCACCTAATATGAAATAGCCATCTGAAATTATTGCCAAAACCGACCTAATTCATGGATTTTATAGCCAGATTCCCATTCTATTCTCCAGTTCAGATGGTGACATCCGGATTTTTGCAATTCGAACTGTTAATTTACTGGAGGCTAATTTCTTGGGACACTCTGATCAAAAGTCGGGGAGGTCCCACAGCATTGATAGCTATGAAATATTGAAATTGCTACCTCCCTATTCGTTTGAACTGGTGGTTTATTGAGCCTGGATAAACATCAGTTGCGATAAATCAGTTGCCTGCCATTTTTGAAGATTAGTCGATATTCACCATCCCAATGGATACAGTGAATGACTAGTTCGATACTCCAGGTTTGACATCAGCAATGACTGGAGAATATGATATTTTTTATTTTACCTACTTTTGGAGGTTACAACGTATATACCTTTATTTTGAATGACTGTTGTAAGTTGTAATATTCTTGGAAGATTTTCGATTGGATGAAGAATGGGCATTGGTCAAAATGTGTTGAATATGTCACAAACTGATTGGTCATTTCATGGAGCTTCAAAAGTATACAGTTTTTTCTGGATTTTTGGTCAGTTTGAACTTTAATCAAAGAGAATTGTGGATGGACAATGAAACGCAAGTCCGAAAAAAAACAAACAACTGGTAGACAAGAATTGGTTGAGGATAAAACGCATCAACCGCAAAACCCAACCACAACAATTGGGGTGGCAAATCCAATAGCCATCCCATTAACCAAGGATAACTGAGGGTCATGATAGCATGCTATATACCCAACCAGAAACCTCAAACTTTGAGATGGTTTGTCTTAGTTATCCCATGAATTTCTCACTAGTCACTATTATATGCAATTATCCCATGTTAATCCAAATTAAGCACCCAATAGTTATCCCATTGCCCACTATTATCTCATAGATATCCTACTTTTTTTCGGATGATGACTATGGCATTGGCTCAATCCCACCATATTTCCGTAACGGTTGCGACCGAAACATTTTTTTCCTATTGCCACGGTGCTCTCTATGGAAAATCCTCCCTTTTTTTCTTGATTTTCGCAGCTCGAAACCTCCATGTATAGTTGATCTTCCACTTAAAACCTCTATTTGAAAAGGGGTTTTCCTGTTTCCCAACAATTTTCCTATATTTTTCCATATTTTTTCCCAAACAAAAATCCCTTATATTTCCATATATTTCCTATAGTTGTTCACATTTTTCCCAAACAAACATCCATATACCCTCTGGTAATTTGTAACATAGCTATTGAAAATACATCATAGAAATAGTTGATTTACCTATTCAAAATGGTGAACAAATGCAGTTAGCAAACGGTTAATTTACCAGAGGGTATATCAATCTGGCATCAATCTGGCATACCATTTACATCCATTTACTATATTTGGGTATGGATCAATACCTATTAATACCATTTTTAGGGGGATGAACATCCATTTACCAGCTATTTTGATGTTCACCAGGGGTACAAGGTTTTGACACACTGCCATATTTTACTATCACTTGCTCTAGAAATTGTCTCGCCGGGACCCCATGAATCCCAGGCTACAGCGGGAGGCCGACGATCAGCGCCTGGAAGAGCTCAACAGGCCAGGCGCCAGGCCACGGTTGGATTTCTGTGGTGAACATCAATGGGTTGTAACTTATGGAAAAATCTATGGAAAATCTATGGAAAATACTATGGAAAATACCCATTGACAATCTATGAGTTATGGAAAATTTATGGACAACTATGGTTCATCATGGCAATATGTATTGTTAATAACGGTGTTTTTTTTTTTTTTTAATGTTATGTTAATTGTTATGTTAATTGTTATGTTAATTGTTATGTTAATGGATGTTAATGGATGTTAATGGATGTTAATGGTTAATGAGGTTAATGAGGTTAATGGTTAATGGTGATGAATTACGGTGATTTTCATGGGTTGTTGGATGAAATCTTATGGTTGTCTAAAAATAGGAGAAAAAAGACATATGAATGAGTACTTTAAATGGATACGACTCACTATGGTGATGAATGGGATTGATTTATGGGTTAATCATATGCATATTCAATGGGATATCTGGTGGTAATCAAACACAAATGTGTTCATCCATGTATTTCATGGGATATACCGGGATGTTGACCAAATAATAATATAGGATAATGTGGTATCATAGGGGCAGAAACCATGGCTAAGAAAGTGTTTAGTATTGGGTCAGTATGGAATATCATGGAATATGATTGTTAATAATGATTTTTCCTTGTTAACATATATGAAAATGCAGACGGATGGTCGCTCTGTTTAAAGCTTTGTATACTCAATGAATATGGTTTATCATTTAGTATAATGGATTATAGTATAATCCACTGGTTGTATTCTGCTGGTTGTATTCGAAAATGTGTATCTTATAATGGGATAGCCAGTGGATTATCATTGGGAGAAGCACTTTTGTATACGACCTGGGAAATCATCATCAAATTAACGGGTGACTATCCCAACGTGGGGATGGTGATGGGAATGGGGATGGAATCTGATGGAAGGCTCGGATGGGGTATGCAACCATCGATAAACAACAGAGGTTTTTCTTGTGGATATTCAATGATATTCACTCGTTTTTTTGTGGTGGATTTACCATTCATATCCGTTTTTTTAATGTTTTTTACATGAGGGACACATGTGGTTTGTAATGGGATATATATATATATATAGATGGAATTATGGAGATCCAATGGTATGGCTTTTATGGGATATCGGTATAGCTAACCAATAACATGTGTGTATATTGGACAATGTGGTATCATGGGGGGAAAGACCAATGGTTAAGGCGGGTTAATATTGGGTCAATATGGAATATCATGCAAGATTCTTGTTGAACATCAGTTTTCCTTGTTAAAATGGAGAGAAATGGTCTTGAATAAGATGTATACCCTCTGGTAAACTAACATAGCTATGGAAAATCACTATTTTTAATGGGTAAATCCACTATAAATGGCCATTTTCAATAGCTATGTTAGTTTACCAGAGGGTATACCAAATTGATCTGGCTCAGAATGGGAACCACATTCCATGTGACCTGGGATAGAACCAATGGGATCTGGGCTTCGAGGGTTGACACATGAGCGGCTGCGATGAAACCCCTGTTGGTTAATGATTCGTTGGGGGATGAACATCTACCCTTCATATTAATTGGGGGTTATAGACTTATAGGAAATATATGGACATATGTCCATATATATATATTATATGGAAATATGGACACATATGGAAAAAATATAGGAAAATTGTTGGGAAACATATAATTATGATAATCTAGGAACGGGGAATCCCTATTAACCTGTTCCGCGATTCGAGCTAGAACCATCTATCGAATGTCAGGGCTTTAGATCCCCGGTCGATCTATGAGGATACACGGGGACGTTAGGAATTTTGGTGGATTTACCATTATTTTCCATTCAACATTTTCATAGATTGGGTTTATTATACAATGAACAAATCAAAGTAAGTACATAATAAGGGAGATAATGGGATGTGATATCTAGTCTAATGTCTATTTTGTTTGAACTACCCAGCAATGCTCTGTGAAAATCTATATATCAACAGATGGGTCAAAATCGCAGTGGGGCATCAAACTTGACCCTTAAGAGTATCGTTGCCGTTAAATTGGAGGGTGAACATCCAGAAACGGATTCGCCCAATGTGATGGATCAAACATTTGCGATTCAGAAACGCTAATTTCTTCATTTACAAACAATTTACAAACGCAAAAAATTGGATGGCATGGGTCAAAACTTGGAATTTCCCTCCATTGGTCCGGGGTGGCCTTCGCCTTTCCTTTATTGTGACCATGGCCTGGAATTTTTTTGACCCCGCAGGACGATGAATATTTGTTCAACGAAAAAAATGGGAATAGCTGGGGATACTTTATATTCTGATTGGTGGTTTGGAACATTTTTTATTTTCCATAATATATGGGATAATCCTTCCCATTGACTAATATTTTTCAAGATGGTTAAAACCACCAACCAGTTATATTTTATGTGATATATTTTAAATTTTCTAATACTTTCTGGGAATGTTCAACTATAAAATGGGATAGTTCACAAAATTTATCCCATTTTTTTAAATAAATATTAATATTTATTAATTGTGAACTTTTTGTTCATCCCAAATTTCACACTGGACACTGCAAGAGTCCATTGATGGCCATTGACATTCGCGGGTCATGAGGCGACTATTATGAATACTTATATAACTTTATCAAATGACAATGAAAAGTCAAATCTGTCAAATCTTTAGTGAAATATTTATTAAGTGAAAAGTTAACGAACCCTGTCAACCCCAAGATCACTGGGAAGTATTTGAAAATCAACAAAGCATACTGGTCACATGGAAATGTAAACCACGCTTGATCTATGTGAATTTTCAGTTCGATCTCATCCCAATAGGGGTCAATGACGCCTATTTTGGTTTCATTGTTTTCCTTCATCTGCATCCCCAACGGCATGTTGTAATGATTCTAATGTGAATGGAATGAATTCGGATATTCTAAATATGGAGGTTTCCATAAATAGGGCTACCCCCAGTCATCCATTTATGGATGGATTTTCCATAAATAAACCATCCTAATACAGTCCAGCTATTGGGTACCTTTATGGACACCTATATATGGATAAACATGGGGTAAATTTCATCACGACCGAACTCGTCGCGACCGACGCCTGGAATCATGGTAATCGATTGCGGGAAATCATCCCCTTTTATGGCCGCAAGATTCAGGTTAGTGAAATATGATAATTTACCCAGATAATATACTATATTATACCTTTATAATCCTTTATATATAGAGAGGGGATCTATGGATTACCATTTCACCATCGTTTTGAACCCTGGCTCACCTGGGATGATTGTTGGTAAAAAAAGACACAACATGTTTAAGCCACACTGATTCTCATCTCTTGTTAGATGTTGATGATGATGGCCAACAACCCACTTTTCGACAGGTTTTCTTGAAAAGAGCCACAGGAGTTTCTCGGAAAACGGGGGATATCCCTAAAATCCATGGTTGATCATCATTTTCCCAACAATTGAATTGGCTTAATACTGGAGGTATTTTTAGCATTTTCAGACCCATCATATCAAGTATATACTTGGTTTTTGAAATAAACCCAACTACACAGAATTAACCCATCTTTTTCCCCCCTGTTGCAGCTTAGCTTTCCTTAAAAAATCATCATCTCTCACTGGGTGTACGCTCTACGCAACGGCATCATCTTGACCTCTGGGATTTGGATGGGGAAAAACACCACATTTTTTGGTGGGTAAAAAATGAGCATTTTGGATAGGTAAAAATGGCCAGTGATTGTGGAATCAATCAATAGGCCATTTAAAAAAGTTACCTTAGGTCAAGGCCATTAAAAAAAGTTACCCTAAGTCAATAAATCCGTATACTTTTGCTTGGAAACTCAGGGTAAATCTCCAATTGCTGCACATGTTCGCCACTTTTGCCACACTTTTGGTGGTCAGGTATCGCGAGGATCGACCACGACGAGTGCTACTGGACTGGACCCCCAGGACGGGTTTGAAAATGGGCTGAACTGGATGGTTGTGGCAGATGGGGATGAAACATGGGGTTTAATAAGGTTGAAAGAGCCATTCTGATGATATTTTGGTCAAAACAGTGACATAACTGCTATCATTTCATATCATTTCCCAATCTTGGGGATTGTCATGAACACTTACAACCCAATCTGCCAATCTTTTAAGCGGCAGACACAACTGGCAGTAATATAATTCCTACACTGGGACGACCATCCCAGTGGTTTTCACACGATGTCAGGAGTTGAATCTCACACCATTGCTGCAGACCGGTCACCACGAAATAAAAATTAACTTGGCCTTGATTCGAGCAATGGTTTCTACTGGTGCCAATCATACAGTGCTTCTCCGCAGTGATGGCTGTGCTGTTGCTGCGGGAGAAAATCGATATGGACAATGCGACATCCCGCCTTGTGATGCGGGTGCTCGGCAGCATGTGATCCGCAATGCTTGGCGTGCTTGGTGCCTTCATACGCATTGCCAATCAAATCGTCGCGATCGGGATCTTGATTGTTTTGACAATGGTGTTTTTCGTAGAATTGATTGGGATGGTGTTCGGAAGTTTGCTGCTTCTGGACCAGAGGCACGTGCTGTGGCAACAGGGGGTTGTTTTTCCCCTGCTGCTTTCCATAGCGCCCAAAATTTTGATGTTGATGACACTTGCATTTGGCATCATTTGGCCAGGTTGTCACGACATTGGCACTTTTGACCACATTGTGTGGACACGTCCTTGTCGACCTTGTAATATGGATATCCCACCTCGACCGGGTGAAGTTCTCGTGGCTCGGTTTGGGGTCTTTTCTCGTTCGGTTGCTGACATGGATCGTGTTGCTTGGCTTGTGTTTGTGCAACGTAGAATTTGGGATCTCCGGCATGGCTCTTAGTGCTA
>Ga0126342_10015283_pt1 | contig 13467 bp, 13 predicted proteins | sample Cyp1metagenome_FD_92528 | JGI IMG/M metagenome (GOLD analysis project Ga0126342, IMG submission 92528) | Coral microbial communities from Lord Howe Island, Old Settlement Bay, Australia - Cyphastrea 1 metagenome | ecosystem: Host-associated > Invertebrates > Cnidaria > Coral ...
CGCGCGTCTGCATCTTCTTTCTTCTGATCTTGTCTCTTCTGACTCTTCTCACCTCTGCTTTTCAACTGTCCATATTGTCGGAAGTTTCACTTCTAAACTTCCTTCGATGAGTTATCTATAGTCATTTAGATTGAAACTTAAATCTCAACATATAGGTGACAAATATGTGAATCGTACTTTGTGCATATGCACGTACAAGCAATACTCAAACAATACTCAAACAATACTCAAACAATACTCAAGCATGTAGTATGTTGAAGTAAGTATTGTAAGTGTTTATAAAACAAATGGGAGAACAAAAAAAAAGAAAAAGAAAAACCGTAGCCCACTTCTGCCTCCTGAAAGCGGCCATGGCGCATGCCACTGGGCTCCCACCTCACGGCTACCATGGATAACCCCTAAGATAGAAAAGTAGGTTCCTACCAAAATAGTGCCAAATTATGCCAAGTTACTTGTAAATTTCTTGTTTAGACACTCAAACAAATACAGAGAGCGCAGGAGTCCGCAGGAGATGTGCGTATGACTCAATCACATAGCTGGCGTCGGCATTCCGTTTCACCTGAAAGCGGGGGCACTCCGGTCCTGAGGGCCCAGGCCACCACAAATCGCAGGTGCCTTCCTCTTTCGCAATGACCTGCCGCAAAGGAAAGGCTGCTTGGTGATGGTGGCAGATCGATTATTTGATGAGATATTGCTGCATGATTTTGCTGACTTGCCTGTGATTTTGGATGATATCTGGGCTCGCTCGCTTTAGCTCCCACATGTTTGCCACCAAAAAAAAAAAATACAACTCCATAGTTTGGGGATCTTACATCAGTTTTCAGGATTTTTCAGGGAGTAAACATCCAATCTGTGTGCTTAAACCCAATGTTGGTTGCTCCAAACACCATTTGGGTCATAAAAAAATAATCTTATCCGATGCCATGAAAAACCTGGTGGTTAGTATATATCCCCTGGGCCAGGTAGTAAAACATAGTAAAACCCCAGAAATAACATGCGATCAAAACCCTCATAAGTTGGGGCCCATGAGTCAAACTGCCCAAAAAAAATTGGATCAATCCCTCCTTAAAAGGCATCAAATTGTCATATTTGATCATATTTGGGGGGCAACATCCTTAAAATTCCCCATCTCCTAGCCATCTCCTAGCCATCTCCTAGCCATCTCCTAGCCATCTCCTAGCCATCTCCTAGCCATCTCCTAGCCATAACTGCCATAACTTGCTGTGAACCCCGATTTCACATGATTTCACCAGCACCTCCGCCCTGAGAGACGGAAGGCCCTCGCGCGAGTACTCCACCAGGCTGCAGTGCCAAGGAAAATGGGGGAGGGTTTGAAGACCTAATCATTGGTAAATCATGGTGAGTTGCCTAGATTTTCGTGGGGATTCATAGGCCATAGGTTTGATACCATTTGTAGTTAGCTAAGCTGGTTTACAAGTAGGTTGGCTAGCCATGACGTTAAATATATGCCAAATATGACTACAGTTTGATGGATTGAAATAACATTTTTTCTAAGGGGAGACCACCTGGTACGGGACCATCTTCGTGAGGGTCTTGACAGTTTTGCCATCTGTTTTCTACCATGGATTACCAATGGGAAATATAAGGGCACTCCTGCGCTTTTTTTGCTATAACAGTGGCACTTCCTTGCCATGATTGATGACCAAATGGTATCCGAAACAAAATCCAATCCCACCTAGCCACTATCACGCACACAACGTTCTGCTTATAGATTCAGACTCGCAATAATTGGACAAACAAGCGCAAATGCAGATATGCTTATATATCATGTCATGTGCGATTTGTATACATATATGTGTATAATGGATGTGTTTGTGGTTTATCCATTTGCAAATTCTTATGCATATACATCTATGTATATACATATATATATATATATCTCTCTCTCCCCATCGCCACATATATATATATGTGTGTGTGTAAATAAATAAATAAATAAATAAATAACCGAATTCTCTCCCTGCAGAATATTTCAGGGAAATTATATGCACAGGACGCACACTCATATATCTGGAGATATGTATACATCTATATATATATATATATATGTATGCATGCATGTATGTATATATATGTATATATACACATTCCGGAGATTTTTATTTGCTCCCAGGCTATACGCATATGTATATACGTGTGTATTATTCATGAGTGCATTTGATTTACATTTATATAAGTTAATATGTCAGAAATATGAATGCTGAAATGTAGATCCATATCATGCCATATCTATATGTATATATTCACAATATATCAATAATAATAATAATGATAATAATAATAATATATAATATATAATAATATATAATAATATATAATAATATATAATAATATAATATATCACATATTTTAGTCCCATCACACGTCTGTTTCAGGCCCACCTGCCAACGCTGATCTGACGCCAGGCATCCTCGGCCTTCACCAGATCGCTGGCACGGGCCTGGCGATGCGGCGATGCGATGTTTTGAGGTGCCCTGGAAAATCCCTATGAAAACCTGAAGAAATTGGATTTCTTAGGCAATTTGCTTGGACATCTTTGGAATCTTTGGATTTTTGACTCGGAAATTCATGTGGACATGTTGAATTGGGGAGTTTGTTTGAATGGAAAGCCGCCCTTTTTGGCCATCTAATATTTGATAAAAATCGCATATATTATCATATATTGCTTGATTGATTGATTGACTGATTGGAAAAATCCATAAAAATTCGCGAAACCGCCTACCATCAGCCGTTTGCGAATGGCTTACCATTGAAAGATCTTCAAATTCTCCATGCGCACAGGACGCCGCGCCTCCTCCAGGCCTGGCACAGATGTTTCACATGTCATGATGAACAACGGTGTTGATATGTGTTGTTTAACGCATCCATCATGGAGATTTACCACCAACCATTGGGAGATGATATATATATATAATATTATTATTATTATTGTTAATATTATTTGTATTATTACTATTATTATTATTATATTATATAGTGTTATATGCGTATGTATATATATATATATGTGTGTGTGTGTATGTATATATATATATGTGTGTGTACATATATGTTATGATGTGATTGTGCCATCCCTACCATCCAGAAAATTCCTGTCTGACATGAATCAATGGATGTGGGCCATCTTCGGTTGTCATGCAGCCGATCTTCAGGGCAGCGCTGCAAGCCGCAGCTGAATTCCCTAAGACAAGAATTGAATTACTTTCCGGCCTGCCATTTTGGGAAACCTCATGTATGGTATAGCTGGCAGTTCGAAATCACTCAAAATCTAAGCAAACATCCCAGACATTGCAGCATCGGATGATCTCAAGATATCTCAAGTCTGCAGCTGTACACTGCGCCCGCCTTTCATGGTTGCTGCTTCGAAACCACCCAGCCAGCGATTGAGCACCGGCCTGACGCTCAACATTCCGGGGGGGGTTCTTAAGATGGGGCATCCCCAAAACCATAGGTTTCAATACTGAAATAGTCAATCTTTTGGATGATTTGGAGGTCCCTCCATTTTAGGAAGCCTCCAAGTAGAAATACAGAAGCGTAGATTCGGACCTACCCTCTAGCCTATATCTACTCTGGGCGTTTGCCCGGCCTTTCCTTGCATCTCCTGCAACTCATCGTTCATACTCCCATACAGGTGCATGTACGAACGAGATCTGAAAACAATAAAAAAGAAAAGAAGCTAAGAATGACAAGATATGAAGACGTTTCGCAACACTTGGGCGATGGTCCCAGCCAGTCCCTCGGACAATCATACTTCCTAACTTTAGATCACTAAGTTACTAAGAACTGCTGCCTGGGATAAGTATACATGTATATGTACAATTCCATACACACACACACGATATATATATATATATATACACAATTCCTCCAAATTCATTTCCTTCCCTCCCTTTTTTCGAACCAATCCACGTGGGGTCAGTGGCTAGCGGGGAACGCCCCGGCACAACATACCATTTCGGGATTCCCACAGCCAGCACCATATGTACAACACGCCCTCCAAGGGGAAAGAAAAGGGGCATATGGATGGCCAAAGCCTTCGAGCATTTGATGTAGCCATGAAACTGTGACAAGGGTATGAGCCCATCACCAGAAAAGAATCCAATAGTTGCCAGTCGCTCTAAGGAGTTCTTGCACTGGTAGAATTACTGCAGGAACCCATGGGAACCCCCATCGGCTTGGTGACAAAGACAATCGGTTCCTGTAAGTTTCCTTTTAAGATCACCTGTTAGCCAGTCCAGAAATCAGGTATACCAGGGCATACGCCAAAAAAATCAAAGAAATGCGCAAATGATGTTCTAAATCCAGTGGATGTCGGATGACTTCTGGGTGGTTCTCAAATGCTTTCCTTCAATTTTCAAACGGACCTGGAATGACCTGGACCTTGAATGTCTTGAATTCTCCAATGGTTTCCATATGTTTCCATCGTCATTCGCTTCAGCTTCCATCCAACACCGCCTGATGCGCACGCGCATATTCTGCAAAGACGCCATCCTGCGCTGCGAGCTCAGCCGGGGATCCCTCCTCCACCAGCTGCCCTTCTTGGAGGACCAGCAGTCGATCAGCACGCGCCAAGTTGGAAAGACGATGGGCCACGCAGATCACCGTGAGGCCTCATGGCTGTGCTAGATGCGACTAGGGGCGACTATGACTAGGGAAAAAGGCCCCATGGTTTTGACACGATTTACCGTCTCCCACTTTCGATCAATGGGAAGTTTGGTTTGAGATGCAAAATGTTGTTCGACATGGCAGTGATTTCCAAATTTTGTTGGCTTCATGTTGAAGCCTGGGTGTGGACTCCAAAAAATCTATAGAATCTAGATTCTAGATTCTAGGAAAAAAAGCCTTGTTCCAAACCAAGGTGCCCTGCTGTTGGCGCAGTTTCTCGATTTCATCTTGCAGTCGCGCCTGCAATTCCGCAAAAGGACCGAGTTGGGATTTTTATGGATTTCTAATGATTTCTAATCCGCCAGTGCAAGGCCATGAAGTTGATAGTCTTCCAGTCTTCCCCATCCCCATCCCCAAGCCATCCCCATCCTGCGAGATCTCGTCCAATGCCGACGTTGCTTCGTCCAAAATCAGCAGCCGCGGTTGCTTCACCACGGCCCGTGCCACCGCCAGGCGCTGCTTCTCGCCGCCGCTCAGATCGCTGCCGCTGTTGCCCACGTCGGTGTGCCAAAGGTTGGGGAAGGCTTCGGCGTTGAAGAAGGTGTCCTGGTTGGATTTATGGTTCTCAGGGGGCACCAGTGATTTTCAACATGGCTGCCTAGCAATTCCCATGGGAATGGGCGGGGTTGATGGGAAACTCAGCTATAAATGGGAGATTATGCATTGCCAAATCAAAATGATGACACCAAAATCTCATGTTTAATAGTAGGGAGTCATCCAATTCGGGGATTGTTTACTGACCCAAAGCCAAAAGTCATTAAAATGGATTATGTATAACATGCGGTGACATTTATGGGAAGTAATGGTTGGCTCATGGGGGTATGATATCTCCATCGGGGCATAAACAACAAGACTAATTATTGTGGTTGACAGTGGTTGGTTTGTAGAGTGTGAGCATGGTCCTAATTTCTGTAGATTCCTATTATCGTATATGGCGGGAGTATATGGATTGTGGCTGTTTTGGACTAATCACAATCCCCGATGACAAGCGGAAGTTACTCGGGAGAACCCCAGCATTACCTGGTGGTTAAGCCACCCATCCCAAAACAAAACGGTCAATTGGGCGGGATAAGTTGGGATCCCAACAATTTCAGGCTGGATGGTGTTGGATCAGAAATGAAGAGTTGGAACACCGCCCAGCCAATTGTTGGATCATAATGTTGGTCCTTTGGATTCATGAGATTCAGTTTGACTATGTGTGAAACCCCTAGAGATGGCGTGTATAACTGTATAACTGTATAACCGTCCATACATCACAGATGTGCATGTTTGTCTAAATTCCAGCTGACACTTCAAATCCGAAAAGTATAAATACTGTATGCATATAGCAAATGATATTGGTACTAGTAGGTGTCCTAAAATGGTGGTACCCAAAAAATTACCCACTGTAATCACCCACTGCAATTGATAGGATTTTCCACTATAAACAATCCATTTTAGGATACCCCCATTTATGGAAACCGCCATTTATATTACATGCCCAAGATGGATCTGCCCTGCGCAGATCTTCCCCGTGCCTCACATTGCGCGACCCGGAGCGCCCTACGTGCGCAGGCGTCACTCGGCTCGAGGGCTGTGCCGTCAAAGGAGCCGCAGCCGTAGAGCAGGTTCTCGCGGATGGTGCGGTTGCATAAGACCAAGTCCTGGAGCAGGAGATGAAGAGGTTGATGATTACTTAAATTGCTGGTTTTATAATGATTCTTTAAAAAATCAATAGGCGCAATAAACCACTTAATGATGACTATAAGATGATGGTTATTGATTTGTTTTCAATGATCGATTGATGGGTTTTACGGCTATTGATTAAAAAACGCTTAATTAAGTAGTGCGATCATCTTTGGTGGATGACGATGGTGATGGTGATGGTGATGGTGATGGTGATGGTGATGGTGATGGTGGTGGTGATGATGATGATGATGATGATGATGACGGATGATGGAAGCTGGATGATGGATGATGGATGATGGATGATAGATGGTGGATGGTGGATGGTGGATGGTGGATGATGGATGATGGATGATGGATAGGTTATGTTCGTGTATGTTCATATGGGCGTATGTAAATGTAAACACATATCGATCTACCTCATCCAATAAAATGTGACCTTATCTGATCTATCACTCTCGAATCTTCATGATAGTTAATAGCTACGTGATGTATATAGTTGATTCCGAATACCCTCCGGTAAACGAACATGGCAAGTAAAAAATACCCATTTCATTCGATGTATGATGGGAAAATCATCAACTGCGAGTCTTGCTTCGGCATTCAAGCTTTTGCTGCCCTCACCCATGAACCCAATCACATTCTCCAAACAGTCTCATTTTGTCACCAATTTATTATCATCTTTTGCCATCTGTCTCATGATTCTTTGTTTGTGAATGGTGCATTTATAATATATGCTACAGTATACTTCTCCACCCTGTTCCATCTCTGTGAGGGGAAAAAAACTACATAATTATTCATACTGACCTTGAACAACACCGGTTTCAATTTGAACGCAGCGCGGTGTCCTGACTGACAAAGCCAATGTGGTGGCGCAACCACAAGGGATTGTACTCCTTGATGTCCTTCCCATCGAGCAGGATTTGGCCGCTACTTGGCTCATAGAGCCGAAGAATCAGTGACAGAATCGTGGATTTTCCAGATCCAGTTGTTCCCAAAATGCCTCAGCAAGAAGGCGGATATCCATCTGCCCAGCCTTTTCTGTGGTCCATCCCTTCCAAATTGAAATCTCATAAATGGATACGTGGATGGTCTTGGTGGCCGTAAGCTCACTTGCATATTCACATCAGTATGCGTATGGCGTAGGTCCACACACACACACACACGCATAGACACACACCCACTGAGCCCACTAACAGCACCTGGTGACGTAATGAAGCCAAAGTCATCTCATTTCGTAACCTTTTGTCCTCTCACTGACTGATTTCCCGACTTATTCCCTTCATCCTCACAACTTCTCCCTAGTTTCTCATTGCTTTATATCATTTTATCAGCAAAAAGAGTTAGACAATCAACCTAAACTCCAAGCCAAGTGTCCCAAGAATTCTCCCTGGTGCACCTGGAAGCTCAAATCCTTCAAAATCTCCACCCCCCGCTGCTGATAGGAGAAATTCACCTTGCGAAACTCCAGGCTCCACTTCACCTCCCCAGCCTTAGGCATGGAGCCCAAGGGTGGCCGATCCAAACCTCAGGTCGCGCAGGTCGTGCAGGTCTTAGTGGCTCCTGGTGATTTTGGGGGTCCAATATGTTTGATATTGGGCTACTGCTTGCAGCTGTTTTTGGGGTTGGGTGAGCAACAAATCGACTAAGTCGATGACCCAAAGATCCACTAAAATCAGGCCATAGTTGGGACACCAAGGCACCAATCTTGGGACGCCTGGATAGCAGTTGGGCCATCTGCGCCATGGGTCCGAGAGCCTTAGGAGGGGATGTCTACAAAGGCGTGGCAGAAACGGGCAGAAATTAGAAACGTAAAAAAAGAGAATTAATCATACGACATATATAGATAGATATAGATACTATATACATCTACTTATTGATGTGATGTATATGTATTGGATCCAGATTGTGTGACCACATTTTTTTTTAGATGAGCCCCAGCGTTGATGAATTTGGTCAAAAACTGAGCCACTGTGAAGCACAAAAAATTGGTCAGTAAATAAAAGTGGTAAATAAAAGTGGTAAAGCATCTAATGATCCAATCTTGAAGTACCCAGTTGTGACCCAAATCCATCTGATTCCAGGAGGCTTGCTTGGAGACGTTGGCAGCAGCTGCCTGCGCAAACCTGTTGCAGATCGAGCAGATTTGTGCGGATCCAAAATCTCGATGCTGGACACAATCCATGGTTCGTTTCAAAAGATGAAAGAACATTATATTGATAAGAACAGAGCACACACATGGCAGTTTTTGTCATGTTTTACATACACATGGCAGTTTTATCATGGTTTAAAGATGTTTAAACCATGTTGTATCCCATCTTCACCTCGCTCCATCGAAGGCGTTCTGGGCCACCAGAACTGCCGAGGAGAGCTCCCCGAAATCCATCTGTCCACGCAAGGCCAAGCGTCCACCGTACCAAAGGGTCACAATTTCCAGGGCGTGTTCCAGCAAATTCCTGGGCTTCATCTTGGCTGTTTGGGTTGTCATGTGTTCCATGTCCAATGGATGAACCAATTGATGCTGGCTTGACCAACAAGGAAACTGTTTGAAACGAGAAAGTGTTTCTTTGCAGGATCTTTGCCCTTGTTTGGGTTGTAGAAGGCGTTTTTGGCATTGTATTTGTATAGTATAGTATAGTCATGAAAAAATCTGGAGGCGGCATAGAAAATGCCTGGTCGTTGCTGGCGGGTGCGAAATTAACAAGTGGACACATGGGATATAATAGAAAGAGCAAACACAAGCGATGGGGGTAGAAAGGTAGAACCTAAATGAACCTAATATGTGCTGAAGATTGAGTGAACAACAAAAAATCCCGCTGGAACTGAGAAGCTGTAACATAATTGCACCACATTGACCGCATGATTTTAAGTAAAACCGCATGGAAATCCAAAAGGGTGCGAACAAAACTGGCACCTACTGTCACCCTTCGCTTCGACCCGGCTCCTCCATCAACTCCAATTGCCAAATCAGAAACATGGCTAGGTTATAGAATCCAAGCTCCCAAAAATCGAAAGGATTGCATAAAACTTCGAAATGACCATTGTTCCACCCATTTAATGGGGCCAGCTCGGCCACGGAGAGCCACCGATCCTCAGGAGCGAGGCGCTGAAAAGGTTGCATCAATCGGAAGATCAGCATCTTCCGCTGCTGTAACTCTTCATGCACCTGTCCCAGCTGTCGTTCAGAACGACTGGTGGCCAAGTTGGGGATGGAAATCACCGCCATATGCGGTATCCAACTATATATCTGGATAAATTTTTCAGATGACTGTGTATGCAAACGTCGTGGTCACCTACCATTTTGAGCTAGCAGCTAAATAGGGTGCACGAAATTTGGGCTGGTTCTCAGCCTCTATATTGCGGCATGAGGCGAAGGTAAGACCTACCGACAATGGGAACTAGCCACCCATGTGGCAAGCCACGCAAGCCACTACTAGTACCTTTTAATGAGCGATTGAGGAGACATTGGGTCCTGTTCAGAACATATACTAGATGAATTCGAAGAGGTGTACAAGTCGGTGGTGTCTATTTTGCGGCACACTGCCCGTGAACTTTTGCCGAAAATCATCAGAACTCAGCAGCTATGTTGAAAGCAAACCGAATCAACCATCACAACTGAACTCATCATTCATTTTCCAGTTATTTTGATGATTGATTACCATCTGGTAAACTAACATAGCTACTGAAAATGGCCATTTATAGTTGATTTACCCATTGAAAATGATGATTGTCCATAGTTATGTTAGTTTACCGAAGGGTAAAAACATCCCAGTTGATGATTTGTTATGTTGAACCATCAACGATTTCCCATCTGGTTATTTAACATAGCCATGGTATAGATGGCCCATTTATAGATGGTTTACCTATTAAAAATTGTGATTTTCCATGGCTATGTTAAATAACCAGATGGGAAAGCCATCCCATCCATCCCATCCTCCCGGCCCCACCGCCAGGAAGCGCGTGAAGGTCCCCAGCTCCAGAGGCTCTCGGGCGAAGGCGCGCATGGTGCGCAGGGAGGCGGGCCGCACCAAGCTGCTCCAACCTGGGCTCCCTGGAAAGGTGATGAGCACTGCAGAAATGATAGAAAATCATGGTAAATAATGGTAAGTAATGGTAAATTTACCATTATTTACCATTATTTAATGGTAAATTTACCATTTAATGATAAATAATGATAAATAATGGTAAATTATCTATAATTGCTGATTATTATTATTATTATATAATGGTTGATTATTATAATTATCTATATATGGTAAATAATATAAAATCATAATGGTTGATTATTACCCAGGATATCATAATGATGGTCATAATGGTAAATCATCAACCCAGGATAAATCATGATATTGATGAATAATGATGATGATTGAAAGTAAGTAGCCATGGCAATAGCAATGCTATTGGCAATAGTAGTGAGATTGTCAGAAACGTACTAATGGTTTAACAAAAAAGATAGTGACAATCCTGTTGAGGTGTCTTGTTTCCAATGATGATAATCATGATAACAATAATAGTGTTGCTAGTAAATAATAACGATGACAACTACAGGCTTCTGGATGGAACCAAAATTGAAAAGGTCAAGCTAGTTGAAATAGTGGGGTCAAAAGGGTATATAGGGTATGCAGCTGTCGGGCGGTGGGTCAACATGACAGAAATCCGCAGGATGAAGATTGTCTTCCTTCCAAGTCATCGCAACCAAGACCTTTTTTTGCCTCCAAATCTCCCATTGCATCCGCGTTATTGATGTTTCGATCACAATCTTTGATGCTTTAATCCCAAACAATTGCCGCCAATTATATATATATATATATCCACCTCATTTAAAATATATGTTTGATGTTTAGATTATTAACTGTTATTAGCAATTATTAACTATCATTAACCATTATTTCATGTGTCTATATTATAATAATTATTATTGTTACAGATTATTACTAACCATTATTAACCACCACATGTATATATATAGTATATAGTAATATAGTTATATATAAATTAATATATATATATTATATATATATATATAGTTATATATACTATATACAAATCAATGCCAGATCTCCAGGTCCCAAGGTCCCAGTGGGTCCCAGTGGCAGCTGTTGATCTGTCCCTTGAAATCCGGCAGCGACGAACGCAGCTCCAGGCGCTCCTCCAGATGCTGCAGCAGTCGCTGCAGCACGAAGCGACTGGGCAGCCTCAGATGGACGACTGGGGAGCAGTTGAAATAAACCCCCCATGAAAAATGCAGGGAAAATCATGGGAAAAAAAGGCCAAAAAATCCCCATGATCATGAAAATTGGAGATATAATGATATAACTGTAATAATCACCACCATAAGTTGGGATTGTTCAATTATAGCTGGAACTGCACGCCCAAGTACCCACCGGTGGAAGCTATGGAAGGTGATTGTGCCCTTGCTGTTCCTTGAGGCAAAACAACCAAAGTAAAAATGGAATTGAAAGTTGTTTGTACTCCGTATCATATAGGTATTAGATTTCTATTGGATGTTCATGATTTCAATCTATTTCCTCCCAGACTATCCAAAGGTCTACTGGGCTACTGGTGATTTCACCATAGTTCAGCCAATTTCAGCCCTCATGTTCTAGAGTTCTTGATGATTTGGCAGTCAAAACCCTGGAATAATTTAGTTTTTCACCCAATAAAACCGTCATCCCCAAATCTCTCACTCACAAAATAGTACTTGGTTGATAGATGTGTCCAATACATAGATGATTGAATCAGAAATGGCCTTGAACTATTTATAGTTATTTATAATTATATAATTATATATAATTATATATATATCCCATAAACCTCCTAGTTCTAGCAACCAATCAAGCAGGCTATAGCTCCATAGCTCAACATAGCTGGCCAGCCAGGCCGCATGAGCGCCAGGAGCCCGGCCAGGCGCCCGTTGATCCGCCCCAGCGTCAGCACCGCCGTCAGCAGACGCACCGAGGCCTCCACCAAGGTGGCTGGGAAGTCCACCACCTGCAGGGAGGTCGACCACGGTCCACCGAAACATGGAGTCCTAAAATGGGAGCCATGCGTACCCCAAGAGCTGGAGGGTTCTAAGATGGAAAATCTATGATCCGATATTATCGATTAATTATGTCGTATTAAAATATCTTAAAAGGGATGATTTGGGGGTATCCCCATTTTAGGAAACCTCCAAATGGTGGTTTAACCTTAATTGAATCTAGTTATAGAATGGGGATTTACTAGGCCGCCTGAGAGATGGTGGTTCCACAGCTGCCAATCAGAGATCGCAGTTGCCAAAGGTCACCTGGGAGCCGATAGATGCGAAAACGCTTGGCTGTACCCAAGAAATCATGGCTTAGCACCAAAAATATCAAAAGCATCATCCCCCAAAAAAAAAACACCAACCGAAATCTGTGGTTTTTCGCTCTTAAAATGATTTAAAATGTTGCCACACACACCCGTGTCCAAGGGGCACTGCTCCAGGTACTCCAAATCTTGTCGCAGCAGTGCACCAAAAAGAGCCACTTTCAGCTCCTGCGATGGGATATGCCGCCCCTTGCTGTACAGAGGTGCAAGAATGAACAGATCATGCCGTGTGCCTCTGTGACCGCCTAATAGTCACTGCAAAGCGACAAACGGATCTGAAAGGCTTGCAATTCTTGATAAACTCTGGTAAACTAACATAACTATGGAAAATCACCATTTTCAATGGGAAAATCCACTATAAATGGTCATTTTCAATAGCTATGTTAAATTACCAGAGGGTAAACTCCCATGCACATGTTTACTTAAGAAGGGGTGGTCAATAATTGCTTGACGGCTGCTGTGAAGCCCAGCTCCATTGGAACCACCCGGCTCCACAGCAGCGGTGAGCGCCCAACTTTAATCTAGAATCTAGAAAACTTCACTTAGAACGGTCTCATTGTTGGATATAATGGATATATATATATATAATTATATATATATTACATAATTGTATGTATATATGAGCAGGGACCCTCACACCCCCCCCCCTCCCCCAGCCAGATGGTTCCCCCCCCCCCTGTGGCAGGGGAGGCGGGGTTTTCTCAGCAGCTAAGCCGATATACGCAAAATATATAGCTCAGTGCAAGGAGTGTACCAGCAATGTCC
>Ga0126342_10015284_pt1 | contig 13467 bp, 8 predicted proteins | sample Cyp1metagenome_FD_92528 | JGI IMG/M metagenome (GOLD analysis project Ga0126342, IMG submission 92528) | Coral microbial communities from Lord Howe Island, Old Settlement Bay, Australia - Cyphastrea 1 metagenome | ecosystem: Host-associated > Invertebrates > Cnidaria > Coral ...
AAACCATAGGAACATGGAGGTTTACCCGGCCTGGTAAACAAACAAAAAGCTATTGAAAATTGCTATTTATAGTTGATTTACCCAGCTAGAAAATGGTGGATCTTTCCATAGTTACTGTATGTGAACGTTTACCAGAGGGTACTGGTAGGATGGACATTCCAACATTTGTAGATTATCTTCCCACATGGCAATGTTTCATTAGCGGATAGTATCCTAGTATAGTTTATTGGGATGGTTTATGCCATTGGACCTGCCGAATCATTTCACATTGCAGAAGTGATCCATCAGAAAAACCCCGGTGATAGTCCAAAAAGGGGGGCCACACTGGATTTACCACATTAATACCCCATCAGCTATCACTCTGGATGAATTATAAAGACCTCACTGTGGCATCACTGGAATTACGACATGAATGTATAGGGGAATCATCTCCAAATGGCAATATGATAACAGCATACAAAAGCTATTTTCATGATAGCGAATGGTTACAATTTAGCGAGGGAATCATTGCAGACACCCATCTGAAAATCATGGTTTCTCGGTTGTGTTTAATTTGAACAGGGGAAGTAATACCCCAGTGGCATTGTAGACACTTCGTTATCCAAATGGAGGCACCATCCGGTTAATATCCCATTAATATCCCATGATTATCACCATTAAACCATTTAAAACCACATGACGCCATTTAAAACTACATAAAACCAAATTAAACTACACTAATCCAAATTAAACCACATTAAACCCTTTAAAACCACATGAAACCATGGAAAGGTTTGAACCATCCAACATTCCCATGAAACAGGCGGCCTTAGACTTCCTCATTGGCGGAGGTGGTGAAGAGGAGCAGGAGGTGCGACCGAAACCTGGGAATGATGGGAATTGGATTGGAGAAGCCATAGGGAAATCATCCCCATGGCCGCAAGGTTCAGGTGAGTGAAATATGATTATATATTTACTCAGAACCATCAGATCAGAACCATAAAATACATGGGTTTGAACCATGAGACCTGGTGATTTAATGAAGAAACAATAAGAAACATCTTGATCTAGCAAAGAAACACGGAGAAAACATAACGGGCTGTGATTTTTAACTATGAACAAAAGTGATTTAATCATCAATCATGGTGACCTGAGTGTCAGCAATTGTGGTTTAGCTACCAAATTTGCTCATTGAAGCACCACAATAGGGATGAAACACGGACCTGGGTCCTTTAGTTTTGTCGCCAACAATGGAGGTATAAACATGACTTAGGTTTTCTGATATGCATATTCATATACTCTATATATAATTATATGCATGTACATATATGCGGACACGGGGGCCCTCATTATTACAAGTTTGTTAAAACCAATCAAACTAGTTCAAACCATCGATACCTACCATAAACGATCGCACGCATATATATATATATTTAAACCAACTTACCTACCTTGGGGGGCCCTGGTTGGAGATCGTTTTCCGGATAAAGATGAGGAATCTCTATTGCCATGACACTAAGCATTGAAACAATGGGGTTCACAAAGAAATGTGTGGGTTTGAAAAGCATTAATTAGCAGGATTTTACCTAATAATAATAATGATTTCCCAGGAAAAGATGTGCTGAACATGCGAGAAAGGGGCTTCAACAAGACGTAAATAAACTTGTTTTAGATTAGACACATGTGTGGACGGGTCCATGCTTCGTCGTTTCCAGTGGGGATGGTAAATCCAGACACTTTCCAGTGGAAAATAGTGGAAGGTATTCGTCACCGGTGTTTTTACGGAATCCTTTTTGGATCTAAATGCTAAACCAGAGAAGGTTCTTCAACAGCTAAACCGGCTAAACCACAGCCCAGTCATACTCCCTCAAAAAGTACGACTGGATTTTCTTTTGGATATGGTGCTGTTTAAAAGAACATATGAAGCACGATGTATTGGATTGTTTTAGGGGGAACATTTGCTGTAAGATCCTATATTTCATTCTCACAAAAACCAGTCTAAAAACCCGCTATGTGAATATATATATATATATATATATCCTATTACTTTTATCTCCATTCATATCCCACTATGTAATATCTCTATGAAACAAATTAAATCATAATTTACCTATTGGTTGCAAAAACCCATAGTTTCCACTTCCAACTGGCACACTTCACCCTGCAAAAGCTGCACCTGCATTCATGTGGCAAGCCCAATAATCAACAAGAACATACATTGGATGAATACATTAGCTCGCATGGGTTAGATGAACGGGTTATACCCCAGTTATTTAATTTAACAATCCGAACAGTAGATATTATTCCAGTTGGATCATATTACTGCGGGTTTAACTCCAGATATAATCCTAACTGATGAATGGGTCATTGAATTCCAGTTGGGTAATTAAAATCATTTAAAATCCATACCATAGATATAATTCCAGTACTTGGATTTCCTACTGTTGATGGTTGCGAAACCCTGCACCACCTGGGATTGTTGAAACCCTACAAATAATGGGATGTTTACCACTTATCAACTGGTGCAGAATTTCTTCCATCCACAGTATTATTAATCATTCCAAAATCCAAAACCTCCATTCCAGTAGATATATTCCAAAATCCGTTCATTCCAGTAGATATACCCTCTCGTAAACTAACATAACTATGGAAAGATCCACCATTTTCAATGGGTAAATAGGGTAAATCCACTATTTCTATGGCCATGTTCAATAGCTTTTTGTTAAATTACCAGAGGGTAAACCATACAAAACCATATGAAACTGCCACTAAAAAGCCTCTATTCTCCCATGGATTGATAATGCAATATCCCATGAATATTCCCATTGATATGCCATTATCATCGCTATTAAACCATATTAAACCATATTAGTGGGATGATCATGGGATATTTTCATGGGATACAATATCAATCCCATTGATATCGCTAGTACAAAAATTATCATCGCTATTATCCCATATTAAACCATGTTCTTTTTTGTTTGGTGATTGGGATGACCGGCACAATCCGGCACCCTTGGCGTTCAGGAGGTGCGCATGCCCACCACGGTGCCGCGGGTCCAGCGGTTGAAGGAACGGCGACAGGCGCAGCAACGACGCAAGGAGGAAGCGACGTGGCAAGTGACAGGTGGATGGAGGACCCATCTAACTGTGGCAGGTGGATGGTTAATGGGTTTAATGGGTTTACTATGGTTTAATATGGATGTTAACAGAAAAATGATGGGATAATACTGGGATATTGTTGGGTATACCCTCTGGTAAACATACAAAAAGCATCAAAAAGCTATTGAATATTGCCATTTGTAGCTGATTTACCTATTGAAAATTGTAATTTTCGACTGTTATGTTAGTCTACCAGAGGGTAATAGTGGTAAAACTTGGTTGAATATAGTGGTTAATAATGGTTAATAGTGGAAATTGGTTAATCTAACCACTATTAACCATTGTTAACCAACCACTAATCATTAAATAATTCTTACAGTAATAGTAATAGTGGTTAATAGTGGTTAATGATGGTTAACAAGTGGTATATAATCAATGAGAATTTCAGGATCCTAAAATGGAGGTACGTTAGTACCATATTTTTGGCCATATTTTGTGGAGATATTCCCTGAAATTTAGGCCTAAAAATAGGCCTTATATATGGTAGGAACCTCGGAACCTCCAATTTAGGTTCCTGAAATGGCCATTAATCTGTAAAGGGTTTGTTATGGTTGGTTCTGGTTTATGAAGGCATCTTACCTAACTATAGCTGTATAGATCTATATTATGTTTTGATCAAGTGTTTTAGTATGGTTTGTTGTGGTATGGAAAGGGGTTCTTTTCCCTATATAGTTTGACACCCATTTTGATACTTATATGGGCCATGGAGTTAGTTATATAACTAGTTAGTAAATTGATTATATTTGGGATATAGCCTATATAGGGGGTTATATCCCCAGTTACTAACCAGTTAGTTAATCCCATGGCCCATCTAAGTAGATTGTTGTTGGATATTGCGGTGCCCAATTTTTGGACAACCCCCCCTCCAAGAAAACGCAGTATCATGGAGATATCATCAATCATGGGGGACAACCTGGGGGGGTACCATCCTCAAATGTGGCACGGGGGAAATCCGACATAAATGAAGGCTTTAGTGGGAAAATGATATAATATATATATAATATAATAAATATAATATTTATATCTATGTATGGGTGATTTTCTTTTGCCATGTTTGATTACCGGAGGGCATGATCAATGACGATGATGCCATCCATTTGTTTTGAAAAGTGATTAGTCTCAAAACAAAACCCAGGTGACAGGTGTCTTGTATATATTTGATTGATTCCTAAATTGTCGATGTATTGGATATCATAGTTATGAAAATATATATTAATGTATTGGATCCATTAATCTCTTCCAATTTTTGTTGCAATCTATTCATGACAAACGGTGGTCCAGCCATGGGGTGGTTAAAAATAAAATGATCAGGGGATGGGATTGATTGCTGTACGGCTTGCTACCCATCTAAAGATATAGCAATAAATAGCGGTTGATTATGGTTAACAAGTTGAAGGCTTTGACTATATTCAGGAGATTTATATAGATTTATAGTACTGGAGGCGGCAGGAGTAGATAAATTATCCCAGGATTGGCGAGTGAAAGGTAGCAATGTAACGACAGTTTATAGTTTTTCAATACGAGGTGGGGGGCGGAGCCTCGGAGATTAAGTTGGTTATTACTATTATTACCCTTTGGTTATGACTAACAGTTTGCCATGGAAAATCACCATGTTTAATAGGTAACCCTCTATAAATGGGTCATTTTCCATAGCTATGTTAAATAACCAGAGGGTTTATATATATAATTATATATCATTAGCATAGTATAATGTGTGTGTAGCATAGTTACACAATGATACTCTAAAACGTTGATCTATGACATCGAGGCCTACTGTGAGGTTTCACACATTAACGTAAAACATATGGCTTCGCTTTATTGGCCCAACAAGTGCTGGACATGATATGCGTAGAGTTGACCGTAGAGTTGACCCGGGTCACATAAATGATGATAATGATGATTGTTTAATTGGGGTAGCATTGTTTATACCCTCTGGTAAACTAACATAACTATGGAAAATCACCATTTCTAATGGGAAAACTCACTATAAATGACAATTTTCAATAGCTATGTTAAGTTACCAGAGGGTAGTCATTTGTCATAATTTTGGGGAACAGTTGAACAGTATCAACAGTTCCTGTAGGTTTAGCAGCCCAGGCTTCGCAATTTGAGTCGTTTTTTTATCAAACCCCCCAAACGGCTGCTGTAATTCCATGTAATTCCTACGCTTGTTTTGTATGAACTGATTCATGAACTGATTCATAAAATGCAAAAAATATATCTTCTCAGTATCACCAGTGGAGTTGTTGCCGTAACTGTGGCGGTTTACCAGCTGCTGGTGTTTTCCTCAGCTGTTTGAGTTGTTTTTTTTTGCCACCAAATAAAGACTAGAGGACAATTTTTCGCCGGAAAATTGTTGGGCTGTTAGTTTGAATGCGGTTGTTTTCCTTTTTCCCTCCATCCGACTCCATCCTAGATTCTAGATGGAACAATGATGCAATTTGGCTAGTTGGTTCAAGGGATTTTTTTTTACCACCAACCAGGTTATAGGTTCATTAAGAGGATGATCCAGTTTTACTGAACCTTTGGTATACCTAGACCCATGAAGAGGTAAAAGTCCCAAAATTATGGGTATACTACCCCATGTTTCTAGGTACTTGAAGGGGTCTGGATATAATAAGTATACGTATTATATAATGATGATAACGATAATAACAAACACGCATATAATATATGTATGTGTATGTTAGTTATTCAAGATCCAATCAAGTCTTGATTATATCTCCACGTTTGTCAGTCAAATCGCATGAAATGTTTGGTTGTGTACCTCAACTATTGAAACTATTGGCAAAAGTTGTGTTTCACGCTCAAATATTGGCTGATTTTTTCCACCTCATTACAACTCCCCATTAGATCATTAGATATTCCCATTGTCGTTCCCATTACATTCCCAGCACTATACTCCTAAACCACACATTTTGCCATTGCAGTTATCCGTATTAACCATCATATATCAAACTATATTTTCATATGTATCCCATTGTCGGCAACTTTTCCATTGAACCCTCCATTGAGTTTGGCGATTTTCCAGCCTTGTTCGGAGATAAATCCATTAATATCCCATGATTATCTTGTTATTATCCCATTATTATCCGTATCAAACCATACAAAACCATCTTAAATCATAGTTACCAAAGGTCATCTACCATGAAATCGCTCAAATCCGCTTCCCCTTCCGCTTCACGTGCTTCATGCTGAGGAGCGGCGCCGCTCCAACAGCGATGCCACGCCTGCGCCGGCGTCGCCCAAGGAGGTACGCAGAAAAGCTGGGAACTGGGAGGTTTCAGCAGTTTTTTCTTGGTAAAAATCCACATTTTGATGGGTAGAATCCATGATTTTCTGGGTAAAAATGAGCATTTGCATGAGTAAATTAACGTTTTTGTTGATCAAACCGATCAACCCCATTTTTTTTTTCACCTATTGCAATTTCTGATTGCTGTAAATTGCGTTTGTTATCTGTAAAATCTAATTTTCTGCTAGTTAAACCTTCTGAACTAGCCACGGCCCATCTAAGTAGTAGGTTTGTTACTTACATGTTTTGTGGTGATCAATCCGCATACGACCTGCATATGATCTGCAGTTGCGTAGCTCACCTGTGGCTCACCTGTGGAACTCCATGCCAATCCAAATATTCCGATTTTTTTCAACCATCTAATGGCTGCCAGAAATTCCCATGGTTGAAGGTTGCTTTCTCCGTGGAAATAAGCATTATATAAACATTAGACTAATTAGATGTCGTTAAATGATGTTAAATGTGATTTCACCAGGTTCCAGGTTTTTTCTTGGTTGCGGGTTTTCTTGGTAGGAGATCTCATCACCCCAGGCCGCAACTCCCCAGGCCGTCGAGAGCAAACCGGGCAAAGCTCCAGAGCCGATGGCAGATTTGCTGGATTTCAACCACCAGGTTCCATGCTGTATTATTTTTTTGTTGGTGCTATATGGTGTTATATGGCTTTACTGTACATATATGTTTTATATAATGTTATTTGTTGTTTTAGTATGTTTATTTGGTGTTATATGGTGTGTATAATATGGCTTTACAATGTTTTACATTGTTTTACTATATGTGTCATTGGTATATGTTAGGGGGTTGAATCGATTAAAAACCACCCATCCCCGTTCTTCGATCCTGGGGATGCGCCCGTGGTATAAGCACCAGGCGGCTGAAAACCAGCCAGGCTGGTGGATTAGACAGCAATGAATGGCACTTGCATGTTTGTATGGTTAATGATGGTTAATGATGGTTAATGATGGTTAATGATAGTTAATGATGGTTAATGATGGTTAATGATGGCTAATGATGGCTAATGATGGTTAATGATGGTTAATGATGGTTAATGATGGTTAGTGATGGTTAATGATGGTTGATGATGGTTAATGATTATTAATAATCACTGGTTGGTGGTGACTGGAACATGGCTTTTAATTTTCCATCTCTTGGGAATAATAACCCAACTGGCTAATATTTTTCAGAGGCTGAAACCACCAACCAGTGTTCTTTTGGTATCAAAAAGAAAAGTCAAACATGAAAATGATGCGTTAAGTGTATTTGGCTGGTGGTTTCGCTTAGGGTCATTTTCGACCCTAGGACCAAGGATCATCATCACAAATGACAACTGTGTTTATGGCTTCAAATCCCCGACCAGATATGGTAGAAAACTATTGGCTTTGTTTTTTTTCTACTACCATCCAGTAATTTACTATAGCTATGAACTGCTATGATTAGCTATGGGAAATCATCATGTTTAATAGGTCAATCCTCTTTTATCCTCATAATTCATCTATAAATGGATCATTTTCCATAGCTGTGTTAGATTGCCAGATAGTATTTTTCGCGGGATGGGCAATCACTTACCCCACCTCAAAGCTATTGTTTTTCTCTGCCGGACCAACTGGTGAAGAGGAGCAAAAGCCTGCCGCTCCCAGCAGTGGCGACATGTTGGCGTCTTGGTGGAAATGGACCCATATCAATCCTCAATGTTTGACATGTTAAATCCCTACTTTGCTAGTCTAAATGACTAAATCCAGAGTTTTTGTACCCTCTGGTAATTTAACATAGCTATGGAAAATCACCATTTTTAATGGGAAAACTCACTATAAATGGCCATTTTCAATAGCTATGTTAGTTTACCCGAGGGATCCAGGTTTTGTTGAGGCCAGGTTTTCAAATCCACCCCGCCTCACCGGCTTTTTTGTCGCTCACCACTCAGGACCTGATGGGCGACACCTCCCCTCCGAAAGCGGCAGCGTCCAGTTCGATCGGACCGGGCGCGGAACTGTTGGACTTGGTGGGGGAGCCACCGCCACCCACAGATTTCTCCAAGCAGATTGAAGCTGGAAGCGGTAGGGGATGGGAGTATATACTGGTTGGTGGTGGCTGGAAATTGGCTTTTATGACTTTCCATATGTTGGAAATGTCATCATCCCAACTGACTAATATTTTTCAGAGGGCAACCAGATATAGTTTGCAGGGTCGTGCCCCCTTATTTATCCCCTAATATCCCCTTATAAGCTAAGTTTGTTTCTTTCACATTTATGGTAGATCTATCGAACTAGTTTGGTCGGGATTGTAAAATCAACAAATTAACTTGGCATGCGGACACGGACCAGACTCTTGCACAAGCTTCGGTATGTCGGTTCTCCCAACATTAGAGTTTGGTGGCCCTCAACTGGCCTCAACTGGCCGTGGTGCGAAGCGATCACAGAGGGAGCGTTTTTATTTTGACACCCGGCCTGGTAAACAAAAAACTCTGGAAAATCACAGGTCAATCCACTATTTCGACTGAGCCATTATCAATAGCAAACTGTGAATGTTTACCAGAGGGTAAATCTTCAAACTGAGTATTTGCATGAAGAGTTCCATCCTTTACACTTGACCCGAGTCGGAATGTTTTTTCAGAAATCTGCCCATACAATGGGTCGACCGCGCACTGGAATGGTAAGTCTTCCCATGATTGAGTCGTTTTCATGCTATTACAGTACGGGTGAAGCAAACCAGCTCTACCATATAATGGGTTATATATACCATTATGCCATATATATTATACCAGGTTATGATATATAATATTTTGGTATTATATGATTATACCATATTTTCTTGGGGGCATGCACATATCCAGCTACATCAGCTATTTACCATGCTTGTTTTGACCCATTTTCACGGCGCGTGTTGGGATGCCCAAAGCGCAATTGCTAATGGAGCCAGGATTCAAACAAAATGTGGGAGTTGCGCATTTAAGTAGAGTGGGTGGATTAAAAGGCTTTAAAAGGCATGGAATCTTGAACTGTGCCTTGGGTCCATATGAATGGTTCAAAATCATAGCATTTGGAAAATGTTGCCATCGGTTCTAAAAGAAGTGCAGTGCTCCATGAGGATCTTTAGAAAATTATATATTTATCCAATGGTTGGCTGCAATGGCTGAAAAATGAGGTTGCTGCAAATGGTCGATTTTCCAGGCTGCATTTCCAGACAGGTTCACCCCTGTGATTTTATCCCGGAGAATAGTTCTGTTTGACACATATATATATAAAATATATATATATATAGCATTTACATATGATAGTAATAATATGCAGGTAATTGATTGCAATTGCACATGACCTTCCAATAGGGATAGGCCGGATAGGCTAGCCTTTTAAAAAGAATATAGGACTAGCAGATTGCGCGCACAGCAATGTGTATATACAGCACATGTGCACCCAACAAGGGGATCTGGCGAATCCTGCAAGGTGGTACCCCCCAGTTGCTTAATGGATTTTAACGGTTTATATATATTATTATATAGCATATAATAACCACCATTTATCCATTTATCCATTTATCCACCTAGCTCAAGTATATCTTCTATATATAAATTCAACAGCTTTACTAGTACTATAGTTATAAGCCAAATCAGCTAAGATAAATCAACTATAATTACCAATTTTCACGAGAAGGTACTTCTTTTTCATCAAGATTCACATGCTGAGAGGCTGCACGGTTTGCTAGGATCGTTTCCTGTTCATTTTCATCCCTTTGACCCTTTGACCCCTTGCGCTGGCTGGGTGATATGACGCGCCTGGCTAACGAGCTTGGGTGCTGACCTGCCAAGTCGCCTTTTTTGCTCGCCTTCAGCTTGACTGCTGATCTCCTGCGATGGCGATGGAGAGGGAGAGAAATTATAAATTCTTTTCTGTTGGTTCAGTCCTTTATTTGCATTGGGAAAAACGCACCGCAACTGGCGAATATGGCGTCGTGGAATCTGAGGACACCTTACCACTTCCCGAACAGCCACTTCGGTGCGGTATGCTGTGACTTGAGGGGCGGCCATGTTTCTCTTGATTTAACAGGGGGTGAAGTGACTTGGTATGACTTGTTTCCCAGAATTTACTATATTTACTGCGGAAAGCCCTATATTTGATGGGAAACAAAAAAAGGGTTTCAAGATGTGCCAAACGTAAATTGTCCTGAGCAAAACCAAACTATTGACTAGTGACTGGTGGGTTTAATTAAGGTGTTGATGTCACAAGGTAAGATAAATGGTCCATCCAGACACAGCATAAGGTATCCTAACGTTTGCCGCTTAGGCAACTCACTTGCCATTCTGGAGGAATACATGGGACAGCATCCCCCCGCAAGATGCTGAAGAGTGATGGGACATAGATGATCCAAACCTCATTTCCAAGTTTAAAACCCGTTCTATCTATATGTGTGTTGGTTTACAAACCCAAAACATGCTGTAGTTTCAAGTACCATAGTTACCATAGAATTATTGGATTTTTATGGATTTATATCAATTATAAACCAGCTCAGTTATGGGGGAGGCCCCCTTTTTGAGGGCTCCAATGGTGGGATTTCTTATGCATACCGCATACCCGGCATGGATGGCCATGATTTGGGGATCAAATTTAACCATCCAGCATGGCTCAGCATGGCCTACCCGGGCCTACCCTTCTGGAATCAAATCTGGCAATAGAAAGTCCAGAGCCATAGTCTAAGACGAGTATATGCCCATGATTTCCCATTCAAGAAGTGGGATGTCACATGCACCATGTTTAATGACCAGGGGGCGGCAAGTTTGTCAAATGGATAGCTCCCCGCAAACTGGAAGATACCTTATGAACATATTTTGTGAACTATAGCCGGCCAGTACCTGGCAGAATTCTTTGTAAAAGTTTGTGGATATGGGAGATATTGCCCGGTCAAATATAGTAACCATCACACATATGTAAACATAATTTCATATAATTTTCATTTTTCTATCTTTCTTGAGGATGCTGTAGATAAACTCCTCATGTAAACGGGAACAACTTTGAAATAACCATGTTGTCTCTACTTAAGGGTGATTTTATACAGATACACAATTTCAGTACATACATATATATATTTATACATGGATACATAGATAGACAGATAGATAGATAGATAGACAGATAGATAGATGCATACATACATTTACAATATACACATACATATAAATAAATAAATGAATAAATAATTGAATATATATATATATATACACACGCACACACACAAACATATATTTGGGTTTTCTTTCCTTTCCAAACTCAGGATGAGCCTAGACCTCTCCAAGTGTGAGAAGGGTCCGTTGCCAACGCCTGCGGCGCCTGCGGCCAGCGCGAGTGGTTGTGGCGCCTACGGCTAGGCCGTCGGAATGCCGCTGAACGCGCCGTGGCCGGTGTCCAGAGACCCAACTGCAAAGTTGATGCTAAATTTTGATATGGGTAAGCACTGGAGGTTTGATATGGTCTAAATTTTAATATAGATGATAATAGGATAATAATCATGAATGGGTTTTGAAAATTTTGAGGGGTAATCATGATAACGGACATATCAATGGGTACTTGTATTATGGATATTAACTATAAGTTCCTGACTAAAGGCTAGTCTAGTTTTCAATTAAATACTTAGCCCCTACTTGGAGGTGCAGGTTCAAATATAAGTATATATATATATGTAAGAATGTATTGATGTATCTGGCTGTTGGTTTGGAACATTTTTATTTTTCCATATATTGGCAATAATAATCCCAACTGATTTTTTTTTTCAGAGGGGTAGGTATACCAGCAACCAGTGGTCCAAGAATGTGGTGGACGAACAAATCCAGAAAAGACGTAAGCATTGAGAAATATGGACGGCAAAAACCAATGATACCCTCTGGTTATGACTAACATAGCCATGGGAAATGGCCCATAGAAATAGAGGTTTACCTGGTTTACCTATGAAAAAAATTGATAAACATGGTGATTTTCCATGGCTATGTTAAATAACCAGATGGTATAATGATATATGATATAGATATATATATATTCTTGGCTATGCGACTTGTCAGTGGTAGGTTATATGGTGTGTTGCTTTGAAGGAACATTTGCTTGTGAACGTCTAGGCAGCGAGGATGGTTGATGGTTGAGTATAGGGGTTTACTTTCAATCATGAGAACATCCGGAAATGCTGGTTGTTGTTGCTTGCTATGGTCCAAACCCTGGTGATTCGGATTGGACTTGGATGACACATGGCTCTGGCCATTGCGCTTCTTGTGAGACAACATGTAGCGATTTCATGGCCGACCGCGAACCCAGTCCGTGATGTTTCAGATATATTTATTTAGTGTAGTTGCTTTAGACATACCATTTGGTAATCAAACATGGCAATGGAAAATCCGCCTTTACAATTGATTTTCTCAGCTAGAAACCTTCATTTTGAATCATTCTGACGGGACCTTCAACTGCCCAGTTTGATTAGGAGGGTACGCATGCATGCTTGTGGGTACAGACCACTTGCTTCATGCGAGCACTCACATCACGGCGGGTCAAACTGAATTGGTTCATAGACTGGACATATCTTGACATGTTGGCTGGTGGTTTCAGATATACTTTCTCATTTTCGCACGAAACCATATGGAACCCCAATTCCATGAGCTTTGGAAGATGATGTTCTGCACTTTGGTATGGCGATAAATATGAGTTCCATGTTAAGAATCGTTGAGTTTTCCATGCGATGCCATTCCTACTTGCGATCATTTGCCTTAATTGACTCGCCAAACCTCCAACCAGCAGTTCGTGCAATGATGGGCCCCGCCCCCATCAAGAAGACACTATGTCTTCACCTGCATGGTTATATTGCAATGTATATTATATTATATATATTATGTCATGTATATATATATATACACCTCTCTCTGTGTATATGTAATGTGTATTTACATATATATATATATATCTGGGTAAATTATAACGACCTCACTACGACCTCACTGGAAATCATGGTTAGTAAGGGGAATCATCCCCAAATGGCCTTAATTCAGATTAGTGAATTATTATAATTTG
>Ga0126342_10015285_pt1 | contig 13466 bp, 16 predicted proteins | sample Cyp1metagenome_FD_92528 | JGI IMG/M metagenome (GOLD analysis project Ga0126342, IMG submission 92528) | Coral microbial communities from Lord Howe Island, Old Settlement Bay, Australia - Cyphastrea 1 metagenome | ecosystem: Host-associated > Invertebrates > Cnidaria > Coral ...
AGTGTAGTGTAGTGTGGTGTAGTGTAGTGTATGTAGGGTAGGGTAGGGTAGTGTAGTGTAGTGTAGTGACTTAGTGTGGTGTGGTGTAGTGTAGCGTTGTATAATGTAATGAGTGTAGTGTGATGAAAAAAGTGTAGTGTAATGTAGTGTAGTTGTAGTTCTTGTATTTGGTCTAGTGTAATTGGGTGTAGTGTTGTGAAGTGGAGTGTAGTGCAGTGTAGTGTAGTGTAATTAGTGTAGTGTAATGTAGTTGTAGTTGTGGTGGAGTTGAGTGTAGTGCAGTGCGGTGTAGCGTAGTGTAATGTAGTGTGGTTGTAGTTGTAGTTGTAGTTGTCGCGTAGTGGAGCGTACTGTAGTGTAGCTGTTGTAGTCGAAACTGCTACAAAACTTTCACGTTTTAGTCACCTTGGCAAGGTGCAGAATCCCTTGTGCCTGCCACTCAAAACGACATCCAAAAGTCCAAAAGTGCTCCTAACCCCACAGTTTTTCCACTTTTGACTTCGAAATGTGCTTCGCGCCACAACAGCGTGCACTTTTTCCACATCTCAACTTCCAAAAGTGGTCCGGAGCTGGTGTGCTTTGTACATTTTGACTTGGAAATGTGCTTCGCGCCACAACGGCGTGCACTTTTTCAACACCTCAACTTCCAAAAGTCGCCCGAACATGAGGTGTTTTTTACATGTTGACTTCCAAATGTGCTTCGTGCCACAAAGGCGTGCAATTGTTCATCTCTCATCTGGCCAGATGGCTCCACACACGCCGCTTTAGCGAGCCTACTTTTCGACCCTCCGGGGCCACCAATCATTGGAAAAACACAGTGATTCGCGACGTTTCTACCTTTTTCGCGCACCTGCATCTTCTTTCTTCTGACTCTTTCCCTTCTCTGATCTTCTCTCTTCTTCCCTTCTCCTCTCTGGCTCTTCCCACCTCTGCTTTTCCATCTGTCCACATTGTCGGAAGTTTGACTTCTAAATTTCCCTCGATGATAGAATATGTAAGCATGTAATGATATGTAACGGATCCCCTTTTACTTGTGATATGGTTTGACAGCAAGCGACGTAGCTGTTTCGGCTCGGTCGATGAAGGTCATCCCGAAGCTAAGTTTGGAACTCGTCCAACGACTCCGCATCAACCAGCAGATCGGACGAGCGTCACCAGCAAAGATCCTTTCACTATGTGAAGCGCCTGGGGTTCAAAAAGGTTTAGACCACTTTGGATCTGTTTTCTTGCGTTTTTTCAGAATGTTATGTAAAATTCAGTTCAGACATCCAAATTGTAAATGTTCAATGGAACACAGGCACCTGAAGGCCAGAATCCTCATGGATCATCCTCCTGAACTGCATTTGTTCACCATACACTGCCATACATCCTTCCTATCCCTTCCATATCCGTTCCCGTTCGCTTAGAATCACCTGGAGATCCTGGATGCAGTGAATGTGGCCACGGCGCTGCACCGTGTGGCAAAGGCCAGCAAGTCCAATGGTCAACAGCTTGAGTTGAGATAGGACAGGTTGGGACAAGCTGACAGGCTGCAATTCGACTTTGGATCAGGTGGTAGGGCTGGCAGGATGTGGCAGGATGTGGCAGACTGCGCATTGCCTGCAATGGCAACTGTTGTGTTGTTTTTCCATTGTGTTTGATCACATTGAACCAATTACCAGTGCAATTTCTTCCGCTCTATTGGGCAGGTATGAGAAAATATGGACAAGTCATGCCAAAAAGTTCACAGGGGATGAATTCCAGGAGCCACGTGTCCATTTGCTGATCTCGCGCTTCATCCCCATGATCGAGGAATGCAACTCCCAAGTTTTGGCTAGCACAGCGTGGGCACTGGCGGTGTTGCAGGTTGGGGATGTTGGGAGTTTTGGTGGTTTCACAAGGCCAAACTTACCCCACAAATGGTTCTGGGAAGGTGTGATAAAGCTTCAAATTGGAAAGAAAGCGCCTGCGCCAGGTCTCAAACGAGCCGATCATGGAAGCGATACTCAGCTGAAAGGTATCAAACTGCAAAGTTTCGATCCTCTCTACAAGGCCTCTTGGTGACTAGGTCTGGAACTTCCATGAAAACCCTCAGACAGAGGAAGACAATTCCGCAGAGAAGACGGTCCTTGCTGTGCCAATACTGAGCAACACAAGCTTTGCCGTTCACCCTTGCATCACCCGCATACCAAGGATAGGGCGAAATGTCTCGACGGATGTGAAGCCCCGAGATCTAGCCAGTTTGGTGTGCCTTTGTTGGCAGTTGGCACCTGCAAATCCTGTAGATCCTGTAGATCGTAGTCGCAGATGCTTTTCCCAACAGAAATGCCGTTTTCTTTGTTTGCACTTCCAATTTTGGCTGACCCATGTTGACCAGATGTCACGGTCTGCCTGGAGTACATGGCAAAGATGTTGATTTTCTTAGCGGATGGTCGAAGAGTATGGGAATGGTATGGAATATTGGGAAGACCAATTCTTGTGCTTGCGTGGCAAACTTAGCGGTTTTGTTCTTTGCAGGTGGTCATTCGCCTCTTTGTCTGTGCAGCATCCGTCACTACGAAAGACCTTGCACGAGTTTGGCATCGGCAGGTCGGCACAATTGAGTGCTATCGATCTGGCGAGCATTGCTTGGTCCCTGGCGCTTCTGCAGTGGCATGGTGACCAGATGATGGAAGCTTGTGCCTAACAAAATTTAAAAGTCAGACGCAAAGAAATAAAAGTCGGGTGGGCGCGGGATCCGGAAAAATCAAAAAATACGGCACATCCGAAGTCTGGCTAAGTTTGATTCTTTTTTGACCACTGACTCTTCAAGGAGGAGATCGCATTGGCTGCTGGCCAGCAAGTTTCACGACTTCCAGTGCAGGCGCTATCCAACCTGGCCTGGTCTTTTGCCACATCCTAGTTTTCAGCTCCGTTGCTGGAAGACATCGGGATCTACGGCGAGAGGCAGAATGGGGGAGAATCGTTGTCAAAATGGATTTTGAGGTGCCCGCATTGTAACATGCCCTATCCATACTTGAGTTGTGGACTTTGGTTTTGATGGGTGTCACTGATTGATTTTCATCATGCCCATGGTGTTCCCATGGTTTTTTCCCAGAACCTCTATGACCTGCGTTTCCATCCAACTCCCAGGCGCATCGAAGAGTTTAAGTCCCAAGACTTGGCGAATAGCGCTTGGAGCTTCGCAGCCTTGGCGGTCCGTGGTGTCCGTGCTGATGCCTTCATGACAGCTGTGGCCGGTGCCGCACTGAAGCGGTTGACGGGAACGGGATCCACGGGATCCACGGCCTTCACAGCACAAGGCATTTCAAACATCATTTGAACCATGGCCACGGTGGCCATTTTGCAAAAGCCCTTGCTGGAGGCCTTTTCCTTCACTTTTGGCAGGGCCAAACTCCAAGAATGGAAAGCTCAAGAGTTGTCAAATAGTGCTTGAAGTTTTGCCACGTTGTTAGTCATGGATCCAGTGATCGACGCTATCTCGGACATGGCATTTCAGCAGCTGGAGAATTTTGGCTTCCGACACAGTGCCAACTTGGCGTGGGCACTGGCCACCCTGGAGAAAACTAACGAGCCTTTGTTGACAGCCATGGCCGTCGCTGCAGCTGCGAATGCATCTGAACTCAGCCCCCTGTCGTTGGCAAGCACGGCTTGGGCATGTGTGTCAATGAAAATCATTTATTTCCCTCTTCTGGATGCCATGTCAGAGCTCCTTTTTCAATCTCCCGTGGATGACGGCATTGCCACCATGGCCATTTGGTCGTTGTCACGTCTCCCCGATTTAGACAGAGCCCTTCTTTTAGTGGACTCGGCCAAGTGGCGCATTCCGCCCCTGAGTCTCTCAGCGTTGTTGGAGGCTTGCGAGCAGCGAGACTTAGCAGCAGAGCAGCTGCGAGTGCTTCGATTGTTGGCACATGGGCATTTGAAGCCCGTGGTGCTGGATGTGTTGGACGCATTGGAGGAAAACGTGAGTCACACCGAGTCACGCCTTCAATGATGTCAACAAGCTGAAGGAACCAGTGAGGATCACCAAGTTAGGCAGCAAGCTATGACTGCTTGACGATATTTAGACAAAGTGTTGGCTACTAGCAAAGGGTCCATGAATGTGAAGAACTACAGTACCTATAGGTGGTAGAATGGCAAAGATTGTGAACAAGAGTTGGGCAAAAGTTGTGATGCAAAGAAGCTGCTCCCCAGTGAGTTTTCACTGATTCTTAGGTCTTCCAAGCCTTCAGCAGTGCCTTGGCTGTCGACACACCATGGCGATTTTCCAGGATCAAGGGACTTCTTTGGCCACACCTTTGCCACATGAAGCAACAATGGAACTGGAACAACATGAAGCCAAAAAAGTGTGCAAAAGTGTATATTATATTATATATACACCCATTATATACACTTTAACTTTTAAAGTCAGATCCGCCAAGGCATCACCAATCGAAACAACCAGCGCTTTCTCACCTCTGAGGTGACCTTGAGTATCACCCAACAAGTGTTGGAACCGCCCGGAACGGGCCCAGAGGCAAGAACAAAGGAGCAGAAAAGGGGCGATCAGCGAGAAATCTCTTCACGGCTTTGAGAAGATTCGAAAGCGTTGAGCTGCAAATAGCTGCAAATATTTTTTCCGATTGACATTGCAAGTGTTGCAAGCACAAGGTAGAAATCGGAGTGTGTGTCCAATTCTAGCTGTCTAGCTTTGTTGCTCATGGCTTCAGAAGACAAAACCTTTTTTTTGACTTGACCTGGAGCTGCGGAAAAGTACTATAATATATATATATACATATAGATATAGGTATACATGTGTGCGCATGTGTGGGCTCAAGGAAGTAGACGGTGAATCAGAAGCATGCGTTGTTTCCAAGCTAATCAAGCCAATCAAGATGCCTTTGCGCCGTCACCCCAACAATGACATGAACAGATCGACTTGCTTCAACAGAGAAGCTGTGCAGAATGCTCTCTGACCATGCGCTGATAAGCAATGGAAAGGCAAAGAGCCCATTGAAGATTATTTTACCACTTCCAACCGCTTTCAAAGCCCCTTCTCTCATCGGTCAAGTTGATTTCTGAAAGAATTCCTGCAGCCTTGTGCGACTGCCCATGCGGCCTTCATCGTAGGCACAACTGCAGCCTGCACAGCCGACACGGGGGTTGGAAGTTGAAAGAATACTTCTGCTGGGGGTGAAAATTCTCACAAGCTCAAATCGTGAAAACTGAAACCGACTGAAACCGACTGAAATGGCGAGGCATGACAACCACGGGTCCAGAGGTGCTCTGGGAGGTGCGCCAGTCATGAAGCAGGGGATGATTGTGGTTCATAATCACGATCGTGTTTTAAACTATTATATATTGATGATTACTAATGATGATTATTATTGGTGACTAGTATTTTGTTCATTCAATATGTTGTTCTTTTCTCGGTGCTTGCGAAGCTTCAGCTTCTTCCTCCAACTGATCAGCTCATGGTTCCATTCCGCATTGTCTCTAACTCACCTTGTTGCCAAGGGATCCGCATTTGTGCGCATCAGCCATCACTTCGTATCACTTCGTATTGCTTCCAGTTGCCTCCATGTCAGGTGGTTCATCCAAGCTGCCCACTACGGGCAGAGCCACATTTTGACGCCAAGGCGCAGCACTCGCTTGGGTCATGGGCCATGCTGGGCCGGTCATGTCGTAGCACAGGTGCTGGGCTGGAAGCAGCGAGGCACAGCTGTCCATTCCGTGGCCAGAAGAATCCCAATGAAATCACATTTAACTAGATCCAATCTGCAGAATTTTGCAGATCTCATGTAGTACAAGGCACTCTACTGGAAACAGATGGCTCAAGTGCTCAACTGTCAAGTGAAGAAGCTTAATATTTGACACTGAACACATTGCAGGCAATCACATCTCTTGCAGCGAGATCACCACGGATGGTTGGCTCAAAATCTCCGATGGCCGTGGATGGCCATGTCCTCAGTGTGCAAACATGTGGAAACTTCCCGTGGTGACGGTGGTGAACCAAAGATGGAATAGATATGGCATTGCAGCATAGTGCCCTCCAGTCAAAGAAGGAGAGAATTCACATCATAAACCGCAGAAACCAAGTTGTACAATCTCGATCCAATTGATCATGTCATTGAACTTCATGATCGATCCAGTTGTTCATTTCTATGTGTACTTTGATGTACTTTGTCTGCTGTGTGTGCTTTGTATTTGGCACATGTGTGCAGTGCCAGGATGCTCTCGGATATGCAGGGCCTTCATGGCCTGGGCAGTCTGTTGCAGCCGCGCCGGGGCCAGGACTGCAACCTAGACACAAGTGATACACAGAGAGTTGCTGTTTGTTTTTGGTGTATGACTCATATGATGATTTAATTATTGTTATATATATATACATCCATTGAGTCCATTGATTATAAGTACATATTACATCGCAATTGATATGTGTACATAGTTCGGCAAATAGATAGGTTTGCTTCAGGGATTGTTAATGTTTGTCCATTTGGACATGTCCTTGACTGCAGTAACCTTTCCTGTTTTGGTGCCCGCAGCCTCAGGAAGTGGATTTAGCAGTTGATGAGCGGCAGCCGCAAGGCCAGGGACAATGTGATCAGATGGACCTTGTAGTGACGGTGGGCCAACTGCTCCGATGCTGAGGAATTTGTTGCCTGGAGGTGACCTTTGCCCAGGCCACTGTGGCAGATTCTTGAACACCCCCCGCATCAAAGGTTAAGTGCAGATGAGAGTAGATGTTTCAAGATGAGGATGAGGATGATGATACCGCAATGTTACCTACCCTGCGAGGTGGCAGTGCGAGCTTTTCCCAGCCGCGATGCTATAGCTTTATGCTATCGCCGTCCGAAAGCCCAGGGGTTGATGTGTGACTGCATTTTGCCGCACTTTAGACCTCACATCAGTCAGCAGGGAAGGTCAGAAGCATTCAGAAGCGGTTGATGAAGCCACCTCCTTTCGTCCGTGGTATGTTTAGGTTTGTAACATATATGACAACTATTAATGGATATAAAGATCATACAAACATGTGCGTTTTTTCTTTTTTATATTTGGTATACCTGAAAAGTGCGTTTGTTTCTAGGGACCCAGGGACGGAAACGATTTCTGGAGCGACTTTCAGGTAAAGGCGAGCTGGTCTTCGCGCGCTCCCAGAACTTTGCGGGGTGGCTGCGCCTAGCTGGTGCCATCCTCGGATCCATCAGATCTGCCGAAGGAGTTGGATTTTAGGCTTTAGGATCGGCTCAATTGGCTAAAAATTGGCTCAAAATGGTAGACGATCCAAAATGGGATACTTCGGATAGATTCAAAGGAGTTCATAGTTTCATCCTGAGTCCATCAATGCCTAATTTTGAAATATCCAGCAGATATTTCCAGTGTCGCGGTAGCAGGTGAGGAAGGATGGATGTTGGCCTTCGCCCCAGAACACGGCCAACTTCTACAACCTCGGGAGGCTAAGGCAGACGCAGAGCTTTCAATGTATTAATGACCTGTGAAGTAAACATGCATAAATATCCATAAATGCATAAACATCCAAATTGAATCAAAATGCTTGAGATGTTCTTGCCTTTGTACAGGTGCATTTCGTCATCTTGGGAACCCCCCTTTTCTATCCTTTTCTCGTCGCAGGAGAGTGTGCAAGTTGATTTGTGGTCTTTGTGTGACCTTTGGTCCACGGTCCGTCGGAAGAAGCGTCACACAGCAGCACAACTGGGCTCGGGCTCGATTTTTCGCGGTCGTAGCGTAAACTTAATAGATAATTGGTGGCCTTCAGAAATTGGCAATATCGTGAGATATCCATTGGGTATATGCTACTCCCCCAATGGCTGGCAATTGGTTTGGGTTTATTTCAGCTACTACTTCAAACTGGGTTGCATGTTCAATCTAATATTGTCAGGCTTACACACTACTCGCGTATTTGTCTCCACTGTCCCCCTGGTTTGAAGCCAACAGAGCCAGACGAAGAAGCTTAGCAGTAGCATGAGCAAAACAGTATTGGCGCATGTGAACACATTGGAACATGATCACTATATATATATATATGTGTGTGTGTATGTATGTATGTATGTAATGTAATGTAATGTAATGTAATGTAATGTATGTATGTATGTATATACGTGTATTAGATCATTGGATGTTCGTGACGTATTAAGATGCTGATCCCAAGAGTGTTTGTGTCGGAGCATTTCAGCAACCACTCCTGAAACTTTGAGGCATGCTGACTCCAGCGGACGTAAAGGCATTGAAGGCCGATGCCAAAACGATGAAACGCTTGGACGAAGTCACCGAATTGACGACCCTCAACGCTGGAAGATGTTCACGCTGCAAGTTGGATAAGTTGGGTTCGGCATCCTGCCATGGTTCAGATGACAGGATGCTGAGGAGGGCACAAAGATCATGGCTGGCATGGACTACGAGCATCATGCCATGCTCTCAGATGGTGCTCTCAGATCTCGCACCTGGAGAGCCTGGGAGATCCTGCGAGATTTTCAGACTGAGGTGGCTACGGGAAATGCGGAGCCGCTGGTGGAAGATGGTCTTCTTACAAAGGCCATGGTCGTCCAGGGATCAGACTTGTCGAAGGATTTTGAATCCGATCACCCAAGGATCTTGCTGATCTGACTCATGACATATGGAATCATATGGATTTACAATGATTAACCGGGATTTTACATCGTAGATGAGTTCTCTTGAGCTCTTGACAAGACTTCATGGAGAATTTCTGCGGCTCCCTGGTCAGGAAGATTTGAGCCGACCAGAGGAGTGGATTCGTCAGAGGATCTTCGTGGCTCAGCCCAAACCACAACCTTGACCGACGATAGGGGTATAGGATGGGTATAGGATGGGTATAGGATGGGTATTATGGAGTAAATTGATGTATATTATACTGTATTATCTTAGTTGTTCATCTACACGCATGGACCTCACATAGCGTCACCCAGCGTAAGAGCACTATCTCTATAGGTTTTTGCAACACGCCACCGTCAGCTGTATTTCTTTAAAGCGGAGGATGACAGAGGCCTTTTCCCTCGTGAGAGTCAGGCGAAGTGTAGCTTCAGTGTCCTGAGGCCAATTCACTTTTGAGAATGGTTAAGGAAGAGCCTCCCTTCTGCGAAGCTTGGCTGCGATTGAGATCACAAGAACTCACAGATAATTCACAGCATCCAACTTGCACAGTGCCTTTTACATCTTTTACCACCTGGCGCATTGAAATTCAGGAGCTTTGTCCTCCGGATTTCAGGCTCACACCACGGCACGGACCTCGTTGCACATAGTTTACATACTCCTGGCTTGGTGCTAGAACAATTGCCGTATGTGCGGACGTGTTTCCCGCAGGCATTTCTTAGAGCTAAGGCCGCTTCCTCAAGAACTTTTTAAAGCGAAGGACCTCGCAGAAGTGAAGGGCCAGCCTCCGGAGAGTTTGGAGACCTCAATACCTCCGGGATGTTCGGAGTTCGGAGACCATTGGAGACCACCTCACAGTTTGGTTTCGCAATTTCAGAATATGTCAGATATTACTTCACAGTTTGTCAGATACTTCAATTTCTTCCGATATTTCAGATATGTTAGACTCGTTGGACCAAGGCCGTGAGAAGGCACCGAAGGCACCTGAGCCGAAGGCAGCCGGGTACAATGGACGAGCCACAGGCGCAGAGAGCAGCAGAGCCAGCAGAGAGCAGCGTAACTTCGTAAATTCCTACGACCCTACCATTCTCCGCACAAATTCTCTACAATCCTCGTGAAGTCCAGGTGCAAGGCATTTACCCAGAGAATTTGTTGCGCCAGGCGTGGATCCTCCTGCCTTTGGCTTTCCAGACCGCAGAGGCACCTTGCCTTCCAACATCCATATCCGGCGCTAGAATTCACTCGAATTCACTAGAAAGACTAGAAAGTTGAAGCTAACTTGAAGCAACTCAAGTTAAGACAACACAGACAGATACTTGAAGATATGGGAAGTTTGAGAATGCCCAAGGGTGTTCAAGGGGCGTTCCACATGCAAAGTTGCCAGGTGCCAAGGGTGCTTCAATGGGCCAGCGGGACTTCTTCCTAGGTGGAGCGTCCAAAGGCCGGCCCACCGGCCCACTGCATTGGCTCTCATCGTTCATATATAACTGGTTCATAGTGATATGTTTTATTCTTTGTTCATCGTGTGCGTGTGTCTGTGTGTTCATAATTCACCACCTCATGTCTTGGACATGTCTTGACAACATGCAATCGTTTGAGTCACAATGCCATAGGTCGTGGAGCCGCTGGAGTCCGAAACGGCCGTGCAGGCCTCGATTTTATGGTGGAAGTGTCATGAAGTGTCAGCTACATGGATAAATTGAGTAGGCACGTATAGGCACGTCAAGGAGTCAAGGTCCAAGGCCGTTCAATAGCTACAAGAATTGCCAACAATATGAAGATATCCTACATGGTGATGGTGAAACGTGTTTTCAACAGACGCTGCGAGAATCCCTGGTTTTTTGGTTGCGTTTTTGTTCATGTTTCGTGGAAATTACGTGGATGTTGTTGCCAGGACGCCAGGCCAAGGGCAAAGGGAAAGGTCCCTTCGGCAAGATGCCCTTCGGTGGCTTCGGAGGCGGGATGGCAGATGGGAGATGCTAAGCGGCTGCGGAAGAAATCAGAAATCTCTGATTTCTTTGGATCAAAAAGATGAAAAGATGTCATGATTTTTCAGGAATCCCAATTGATATCCGCGATCATTCTGACATGTGCCGAGGTATGGCTGGTATGGAAGATATGGATATGCCTGGTCTTGGCGTGATGCCAGTGGAGGTCAACGGTGAGGAGATGCTGATGACGGAGGTGACCCATGGATCCCATGGATCCCATGGGCTGTTTGGCATCATGGGGTCTGGATTCCAACCTGAGCAGGCCGGCCTCATTGTTGATCCAGCAACACAGGCTCCAGTTGGAGTGTCCCACCCTCAAGGTCGAACAGATTCGAACAGTGAAACAGCTGGCAAGTGGTTGCCCTGCAAAAGGAGCACCAGGGATGCTGCTGAGGTTGAACCCAGCGACCGGCGAGGCCAGAATGTATGTCCAGATAATTCCACATATGACCTTCATATGACCCATTTCCATTTGACAAATGTGCACCTTTCATCACCTTTCCACAACCCATGGCATTATGGAATCAACTTCCCCAGGTCACAGAGATCACCGAGGCCTGGATTTCGGAGATGGAACTGAGGGCGAATCGGGCGAATCCGCGGGTTCTTTTCGTGAAGGCTGCAGGAATCAATACACACCTTGAGTCACGGGACAGGAATGTCATGGAATGTCATGGAATGTCACATTTCTGACGGATGAAGAGTTCTGACACGTAAACCTGCCATAGACGAACGGATGAAAATTGCCATGTGATAATGTTTCATGTTTCAGTGCGAGGCGATTCATCAATTCCCTGACTGCCCAAAAGATTCTAGAGACTGGAGAATCCAATCATTACAAATCCATGAGTTGAAGTTTTTGCACATCTTGCCAGGAGCACATGCAGACTTTGATGCAGACCCTTGGGCAGATCAATATGGTGGAGCTTGATGGCAGGTCTGGACTTGGCAATGTGATCTTGAATCTTGAAACCATGGTGGACCCAGTGGAAACCATCCAACTTGAGATGCTAAAATCTATGGTATGATCATGATATTGTCATGATGACATGGCCATGATCACTTTCTCATGATGACCACGTCATGTTTTCACACTTGATCAGCATCATTCCTTGCAGAAAACCAGTCAAAAGATCTCGCAGAGAGTGCGGATGCGTGGTGTCACCTGTGCATCCGCAGGCCATACCTCATGATGGCGGGTCTCCTGGTCGACCCGCAGACCCAGGAGACCAAGCATCGGCATGGACATCATCCTGGTTCTTATGGTCCTTATCTCACTCTTATCACATATGACGATCGCGATCGGATCCAGCGCATGGCCAAAACCTAAAAATCAGAATGTCCAAACAGAGCATGAAAATCATGAAACCACATGCACCACATTTGCTTCCTCCCCAAACATATGTGATATATGTGATATATGTGGGCATTTGATGGCATTTGCACTGCCCAAATAGGAGGTGGCCTTCAAGGTGGAGCCGGATGGCACCGTCATCGACGCTGCCACCGGGGAAGCCTGTGGCATGATCGATGTGTTGGGACAGCCAGAGCCACGGTGAAACTGGTCGTTTTTGGGGTCTGCGACAAGATATGGCGTGTTGCAGAGTTGAGTTCACCTGTCATTGGTGATCGACGTTCACCTCGCAGCCATGTTTATCATATTTTATCATGTTGCACACAAGACATCACAAGACATCCAGACAGACATTTGGTATTCTAGCTCGATGCATGCTACATCAGGGAGAAAACAAGCAGGGCACCGCAGCCAAAGTTATGCGGCGATTCTGTTGATGGGGGTAGGTTACGTTGGGTCACAATCCAAATTTGATCGGCGTATATCGGCGTGATTGGCGTGAGACCAGTTCGCCCGTGCCATGGCAGACGTCCGCTTGGAACGACAGTTGCGCTACTACTTCAGCGACAAAAACTTGTGGAAGGACGTCTGGTTGGTGAATCAATTGGGCGACGATTGCACAGGTTTCATCGCAGCTGAGGTCATTGCTGGTTTCAACCGTGTGCAACAGATCACATCTGAGTTGGACCTCGTGGTGGCCAGTTTGAAGCGGATTGATGAACTTGAGGTGAAGGAGGACTCCCAAGGTGCATCCGGCCCCCTGTTGTAAGTACAATATATTACAATTATTTAATGTTAATTAATATATATATATACAGGGTCCCTCAAATTCTTAACGTGCTATGTGTTTGGAATAGCTGAAAATATATAGCCCATCTCGGAACCGAGCCCCTCAAATTCTTATACAGTGAATTCTTGTACAATACTCAAGCTGTATTATATTATATTTATTTTCAAGAATTATATATATATAATGATTGTTCTGTTTTGGTGAGCCCATTTTCGATGGTTCTCCTGTTTTTGGAAACAGAGATACGGATCCGTTTGGACCTTGCCTAGCCACATGAATCTATGTAAATCCACATAGTATGTTCCCTTCAGTTACTCCAGTTATCTCGCCAGTTGTTCCAGGTTGCATGTTCTGTGTTTTTGTTTTTGACAGAGACAGGTAAAGCGGCAGTCCGTCGTCGACATGCTTTACCACCCAAGCCTCAACCAGAAAGTGAAGCTGGCTCCTTAGAGGCTGAAGGAGGAGATGATCAAGAACTTCAAGTGGCATCAACTGCGGTCCCCGACGCACCACTCTCTCAAGCACCCAATGCAAAAGAGATGGTGCCCCGGCCCAGACCTTTTGAAGTCGTTGCGTTCCCTTTTTCCCACCTATGACTCAATGACACTATATGAGAGGTGGAAAAAAATTACTTTACTTCGTGTGATCCCCACCATGACATTTATACATTTTGTTACTGGCAAATCTTCTGGCATTCTATCTGACATATTTTCTGGCATTCGATCTGGCATTCTATCTGGCA
>Ga0126342_10015286_pt1 | contig 13465 bp, 9 predicted proteins | sample Cyp1metagenome_FD_92528 | JGI IMG/M metagenome (GOLD analysis project Ga0126342, IMG submission 92528) | Coral microbial communities from Lord Howe Island, Old Settlement Bay, Australia - Cyphastrea 1 metagenome | ecosystem: Host-associated > Invertebrates > Cnidaria > Coral ...
GTGGCTCAAGCGTATGGAGAAAAGGGATGCGTCGTGTGACTCCGCATGGCATTTGTCGGCTACCAGTAGCAAGGGTACTACAGGTCTGAAATAACATCCAGAACAAGGATCCATTTGTTCACATTTGGATGCATCAGATGTAATGTACTGTACTCAAGTATGGAACGGAATATTATCTATGTCTCTGTCTCTCTCTCTCTCTCTAGATGCTTGTCAGCTACATACTTTAGACCATAAGTGGGACATGCCACGCAATTTTGGTTAGGGGAAATGCGAAGTGTTGTGATCCACCCCCCTATGAATGGATGGGGCATTTCCTCATTGTTTCTGTGGAGCCTTGGAGCCTCCGTTCGAAGACATTGCCGAGGCCAATCACCATGACCACCATGATCAGCTCTGGTGAAAGCAAAGTTGATGAACCCGACCCCAAGAAACCGCGGCTCGATGGCTTGGTGCCCCCGCCCCCAGCGCCACCAGCACCTCCCGCCCCACCAGCTCCCCCCCAGGTGCCTTCCCTGAAACCCAACAGTGTGGGCTACGGGATGCAGGATCTCATCTCTCAGATGGCTGCCCGTGGCGTTGCCAAACCAGCGCCTGGGATGGTGCTGCCAGCGCCCATGGGCATCCGGCCGATGCTTCCGGCCATGGTGCCATGTGGGATGCCCATCCCAGGACCACCGGGCTGCGGTGCAGCACCAGCTGGATGTGGTGGCTGCATGTTGCCCTTACCTGGGCCCCCAGTCACTGGGAAGCCTGTGTTCTTGGCTGCGGCAACAGTGACCTGGAAGCAGTTGGGGGTGCAGTTCCACTAAGAAGTGGGCCACATAACCATAGTAGTTGAAGGGTTATATCATGTTATATCAGTTATATCCCAACTTATGGAGGTTTCATGAGGTTACCATAGTTATACCTATCAACAACGCCAGCTGCTCTCCCAAGCAGTTGGGCTTGTTTTCTTGGTGTGCCATCCTGGCATGAGGCTCACATCAAACCGACATCCAGCAAGCCGGGGAAGCAGCTGGCCATGGATTTTGTACAGTCCAGCAAGGACACCGTGGATCACCGTCAATTACACGATGGAAAACCATGGAAAACCACCATTTTAACAGGTAACCATGCTAATCGTAAAAGTACATGGGAATAAATGGGCCATTTTTCGTAGCTACTGTTGAATTACCGGAGGGTAGTTGCTGTGCGGGTTATATACTGAATCATAGTTATTTATATAATGTTATTTATCCATCCTCGTATTTATATATCCATGATTATCCATGTATATGTCCCCCATTATATCCCGATGTTTGCTTAGTATCATTTGATTACACCCCAGGAATGCCCTGAAAAATCATCAGTTGCCACAGGAGAAGCAGGCCGAAATGCTCAAGGATCCCAATGTGGCCAGGGCCATCCTTCAAACCTTGGAGGGGGCGGGGCGCCCAGGCGCGGCTGTTTTGGATGGAGGTTTTGAGGTTCCAATTTATGGGGGATCCCCAGCTGGATGGTCAATGGAAGGTCAAGGGGAAGTACTGGATCTGAGAATGCCATGGGATAGGCTTGGAGCGGATCAGAGTTGAGCCCCTTTGGTGGTTGTGGATCCTGAAGATACACTGCTCGTATCTCTGTGGGCATATTCGTTGTAAAATAAGTTTGAAACACGTTGATTCTTATACAAATATCTAGAGAGGAATATATATATATATATATATGTATAATTAACATATATAGCGTATATGATACCCGACTCTGTACCATATATATATATAGCAATATATAGCAATAATAATAATATATATATAATATGTATATGTGTGTGTACTGATTGATGCCGTTTTCTCAATAGTTGTACGATGTTTGCTCTACAGCCTCCATTTCCCTGTAAGGTGCAGTTCCTGCGGTTCCTGTTGCGAAAGTGGCAACTGAAGCAGAGGCCTGGCATGGCCGGACGTGTCAAAGTCTCAACGATAGATTCCCGCATGGTGCGGGAATCACCGATTGGCTGAAAATTTCATTTGAAATGGCATGAGGAGGGGCTCACACTACTGGTGTCAAGGTGTCAAGGTGTCAAGGTGTCAAGGTCGTGATCAAAAGAGGAAACAAAACCAAACAGATCAAAAATAAAGGACTGGATAACCCCATAAGTCAACGGCATCCAATAATTTGAAATTCGAGACAAAGAAAGAACCAAAAACCTTGACACACCAATCATGCTAGCAGTCTATGTCGCTTTGCCCTAAGCTGTTTGTACCTTCGAATTCGACGCTCCCATCCAGCTTCCATATCACTGACATATATTGGTTCACAAGGATTCTCAATTTGCCTACTTTGAGTCGGCAGAGTAGGTGGGCCAGGCTGAACTCATAAAACATGGGCATTGTTTTTTATTTAAGAAGCACATTTTTCAAAGAAAACAATTCTTGATTGGTAGAAGAATATTGATGTTGCCAGTCGGTTTCCAACAAATGCGGGGCAAACACCATTGAATGTGGATACACGATTGGTAGTTTCAACGATGTTTCACTTCCCACCTGGGATGATGATCACAGGTGCTTGATATTCGCGATATGCGTTGAAAAGCACCAGCTTGAAGTGGTATCCTCACATGGCTAGACGACAAATAGGTCAGTTTATACGCCCAGTCAGTCGGTGAGTTACATGGTCCAGTTATGGCTGGGGTCGTACTACTTACTGAGTGGGGTGAACCCCCAAGTATGTTCCTGCAAGCAATGACTCAGGGGCTTCCCCTCACATTTCGTCCTGCCAGGGCAAAGATGCGCCGCTGTGGACAGGCACAGATCAGCCTGGACTGATGACTGATGGATAGATATAAAAGCCTGGATAAAAGATATACTGGTTGGTGGTTTGAAACATGAATTTTATTTTTCCATATATTTGGAATTTCATCATCCCAACTGACGAACTCATATTTTTCAGAGGGGTAGGGCTCAACCAGCAACCAGTATATGAAAAGATCCCATTCTTCAACAGCCGGAGATGCTGGAGGTGTGTTGACCCTGGCGCGCAACAGCGCGAAGCGGCTCCCTGCGCGGGTCACCTTGCATCGAGGTCGGGATAGCTGGAGATGACCCCAAAACCATAGATTTCAACACTGAAATTGTCTACGACTGTCTAATTTTAGATGATTTTTAGGAATCCACTACTGTATATAGATCCATATAGTGAGTTGAAACCCAGTTGGGTCCAGATTTTTTTTTAGATAGAGTGATTATTTTTATATGTTGTGATCATGCATGTATGTAAAATATAGATAAATATAGTGTATACAATGGATACAATAATTACAACATATTGTGTATGTTCATGTATGTTCATGCCAAGGGAGAGACATAGGAATACATACATACTGGAACGGGTTTGTACGCACTCATACACACAGTTGCAAAGATGAATATAGACATATAGATATATATATATACAGTAGATGTCATTATATTTCATATTATATACCAGTAAAAAATCTTATACATGTGATATATATATATATAACTATGTACTGTATATGATATGTATACATATATATATATGAATATGCACGGAGTGGGTATGTTAGAATGAAGTCCATTTATGTTGGACTGAGATCCAGGCAACAAGACCTGGCCTCAGTATGTCTTGGTTTTTTGTTCTGGGTCTGGGTGGATGGACGATTAGAATGTTTAAGGTTTCATCGTGTTTGCCATTTTGACAAGTCAAAAAGCATGTCCTTTTCAAAGGATTTTTCGGTGGTGGATAGATGAGTGGCATTTTAAATAAGTCTCCTGCATCATGTTTTTGTAAGGTCTCTGGGATTCACTCAAAAAATCGCGATTTTTCTCAGGCAAAGTGCAAGAGATCGAAGTGGCAGTGCGGTCGGCGGCGCAGCACCAGCCGGCCATGTTGGATATCAAACATCGAGTACCCTTTGAGGAGGCCAGGAAAACAGATGGTGAATCGGTGAGTCATCCCTCAAAAAAATTCAAAAAACAACTGGTTGGTGGTTTGGAACCATGGAATTTTATGACTTTCCATTCAGTTGGGAATTTCATCATCCCCAACTGACGAACTCATATGTTTCAGAGGGGTAGGTATACCACCAACCAGACAAATCTGCTGAGTTTCCCCAGCTTTGAGCACCAAAAAAAGAGTCACCCCTCAGGCGGCGCGGCGCATCAGTACTGGCTCAGTCTTGTCGGTGGATCCCATCAGCCCGGCGGATCAGAAATCCTTTGATGAATACATCAAGTATTTCAAGACCAAGCCCCTTGGCGGTCTCAAGTTTCCGATGCTTTTTTATTATAGCATAAATGGGAAGAAGCATCCAGCATTATGCAGCTACTTTAGGGTATGATATATGATATAATATAATATAATATAATACAATATAATATATTCTATATATTATAATATATATATATATACACTATTTATATATATACACTATAATATATATATATATACTAAATATATATATACTATATATATACTAAATATATATATACTATATATATACTATATATACTATATATATATTATATTATATTATATTATATTATATTATATTATATATATATATATATAAATGACCGACTTGTATGTAGGGTACAAGGGTTTTGACCCATAACTTCCATCACCTAAAGTAGAGATGGAAACCTGAACCTGGATGGAACAGGATGGCCCAAGGGATTTAAGAAGGCTCCTTGGGGCGGTTTGTTTGAGAATGTTTTCGTAACTCGTATTATATATATATTATAGTATATATAGTGTACATATAGTGTATATTAATATATTAATATCATCATTTGTTCTTTATTTCAAGACCAAACTCGGCGGGTGTTTAACTGTTTGTCTGAGAATTTCAGCAAAATCTTTGCCCAAATGCGCAGACGAATGAATAATCTGGGTTTCAAGGGCACTTCTTTCAGGACCTGAAGTAGGATTTTACATAGGTGTTGTCGTCCGATGGTCCTGTGGATCTTCAAGTGAAACGTTTGGGACAGGATGGGAAAGGACGTTCAAGACTAACAAAAATCATTCGTTGTATGCTATAAGTTATTTGTGTTTGATATTTTTTGCGGATCTTGAAATGAAAAAATACACATGGAACTTGAGGGCAAACAGTAGATGGATGCAAAACAGTGGGATAGCACAAGTCAGGTCTCGCGCTGGCGTGGCGCGGCTTGTGGGAAACTTGGCCTTGTACCTGCTACCTGCTGGAGAAAGTCCGGAGGTTCCCAGGGGCAGTGGCTTTGTATTCCTGAACCCAAAGAGTTTGCACCACAGTTTGTCACAAACATCCATAGAAATATTCAAGAAATTGTCAGCGTATGTCAGGGGTCTGTTTTTAATACAAGAATATACAAGAGTATTCTTTTCCATGAGCTCCAAAAGTGATTTCAATGTGCATATTCAGCGGGAATGAATAACCAGAAAACAATTCCTTCCCTCAATAACAGATGCATTTCCAAAAACCCAGGTTTAGCAATGGACCTATCGCTTTTGGGTGATCCCTTACTGATCTTAGTGGCGCTATTCAACTTTAGGGGGATGGGATTGTGATGATGACCCGGGATGCTGGTAGTTAAGGGCCAAGGGGTTCTGAGGTGGCAGGTAAGCCTTTCCCAACATCTCAACATGAAACGAAAACCTCTAGAAACCAACAACAACCATGGAAAAATACAGGCAACCCGCAACCCCTCTCGATTTCTTGGCCCCTTCCAGTCGTTTTCTTCATCACCTGGCGCGCACGTTCCACGCGCAGGTGTTGAAGGCCCTGTATGAGTTGAATACGCATATCCCACGTGGCTGGAGCATGGGTCCGTTTGGTGGGTCCAGTGAACCACTGGGGCCATAAAAATAGAAGTGGCACATCGGGCTATAATATATTACATCTCTATCAGTTGATGATGTTATGCAATGTTATGACTAAGTTGTTGCTGATATGTTGTTTGTTTTGATTGATCAACATCTCCATGGTAAAGTTCCCAAGTGTCACAATTTTCAGAAGAGGGGATATCTTGCCGATTGCCGCAGGGTAAAATTAGTGTATGTCAGTTCCTGTACTTTTTGAAGGGCCCCCGTTTGAAGTCTGGGACGGAAGCACCAAAGGATGTCATAGTAGGCGGTGGGATTTAAAGAAGCTCCCGATAGAACTGGAGAGTCAAATTCATGAGTTCAGTATACTGCTGCATAAATATATATATATATATATTACATATTGATTTGCAATTTATATTTATCTAAGTTTATATACATGCACATGTGATAATACAAATCATTTATGTGCACGTGTTTTCTATGAGCTGCAGATGTTGTAGACAGAGGTGGCCTAGTTCTAGGGACTGGACCTTGCACTTCATCAAAGCTGGTGGGTGACCCAATCACGGGTAGACTTACACACAGTATGTTGCCCTCCAACCAACACCCTCCCCAGATTGTTTTAACTATTTGGCTGGCTTCCGGCTGTCTTGTTAAGAATCTAACTGGTTATCTAATCGAAATCTCAATCTTGGTTTTCATGTCAATCTGAAGCTAATCGATCCATCTCTTCATCTATCTATTTGTCTGTACCCATGTATCTACCTATCTATCTACTCATTTATTTCTCTTTTCTAATGTATATATATATGTGTGTGTGTTATATATACACAAATATGTATATATAATTATATATATATAGATGTGCGTGTGTGTAGGTATGTTTGACAGGAGCACGTTGTGCAATCCATTTAGGCAATGGCAGCTTGCTGGGGATCATCGGTGAGAGCGGCCCTGTTCCTCGACCTTTTCATCGAGATGGGATTGGAACTGCGTAGGTGATGGACTCGAATCCCGACAAAAATAGATAATAAAATCCAAGTAAAAGAGTGACAAATTATCTATGGCATCTATGGCGATTTCTACTTAGTAGGATGTTAAATTACCTAAGCCATAAAGTCCTAGATCATTTACTTGTCTATCCTTTTTGGTGGTACTCTCTGTCTTATGGCAATTTATGGATTAGGTCGCCGCACCAAAAACGTGGTACATGAATTGCTTCTGTGCGGTCCCCCTGAATGGATCTGAAATCATTCCACCATGGATGGGCTGGACTCAGGTCGCCCCACCGGGTGCGCCGAGAGAGTTACCGAAAGCCAAGGTGCGGCAAAAGAAGTGGTGGAATTCGTCAAGTAACCCCCCTGAAGTTGAATGTCCCAATATGGGGCCCAAATTGAAGAGATCCAATACTAAATCTAGGTTTAATGAGAGATCAGTCGAGAGAGATAGCAATTAAATCAAGAAAAACGCAGGTTTGAATACCAACACGCAGCATGACTGGGCTTTGGAAAAAACAACATAGGGGTGTATCACCCACAAGGATGGTTTAAAAAATTGTGGCATCAATGATGGGGCCTTTTCAGCCACCAACAGTTGTTTTGATGAGATCACAACCGCGACGGTGTCGTGAACTAGGACTCAACTGGTGTACTTACCAACTTTTAAGACCAACTGTGATAGAATCAGATTTGTAAACCTTGGTGAATAGTTTGCAAGGCAGTTTTTTTCCATGTGTTTGACAGCCCCTTGTGCTGTTTCATAAGGGTGCGCACAGTTGGCCTTGAGGAATGTGGGGGCAAGAATAGTTCCGGCAACAAGTTGGACTTTGTCCAAATTACCCCAATTTGGTCTACCTTTGGATGTGAAAAAGGTGAAGCATCCAAGTGATGGACACCGAACACCCAAAAAGCCCTATGTAGGTGTTGGATGGTGTGGGGAATACACACATATAAGTATATAATATATCACGTACATGTACATATGATATATGTGTTTTTTTTATTTGCGCATGATATATTATATGTATATAGGTATACTTTGATATCACATATTCACACATGACTATACTTTGATATCACATATTCATATATATATATATATGATATGTATTAAATACATGGTGTAGCCCATGGCGTATCACTGTTCAGGTTGCCCCCCAGCTGACCGCAGGAGGTGAAGCCAGAGGAGAAGAAGGAGCCCGCGGAAGGCCGTGCCGTTTGGGAAATGGTCACTGTTAGTCGATGGATTTAAGGGGATTTCATGGGATATACCTAACACAATCGTCAGGGTAGTTCATGGGATTTCGAAGATCATGATTTTCGATGGGATGTTAACAGTCAAGAAAAGGAGTCAATGGAATTCAATGGGTAGAACTGAATTGGATGTATGATATAAAATTATATACAGTACATACATCTAGTCTAATCTAATCTAATATAATATAATCCAAAAAAGAAAAAACAATCGAATCCAATCTAATCTAATCTAGTCTATCTAATCTATCTAATCAATCTAATCAATCTAATCTATCTAATCTATCCTACCCTATCTATCCTATCTATCTTTTCTATGTGTTTGTTATTTTATCTGTCTATCTATTTATTTAGCACCAACAAGCCGATATTTAGTGGCTAAGAAACCGACATGAGGATCTTAAACTCATGAACCTTGGGATTCAACAGGTTATATTTTTTGGATTTGAAAAGGACATAATGATAATAAATGTATACATATATATATATATATATGTAAATAGATATTGTTGGATATAAATTCCCATTATACATATATATATATATATATATGCATGTATATATATATGTATGATGTTATGTATGCATTTATGATGTTATATATGTATACATGGTGCTAACTTAATGCGGATACAGGGATGAAGATCGTACCGGCTATCTTGGTGTTCACCAGGTGCACAGTTTCTTGGTGTTTTTAACCATACCTAATCACTTAAGAAATGGATGAACAAGTGATTGGATTTGCATGAGCATTCTTTTTCAAAAACCCGTGTTTTATCACTTTGGAAATGGTTAGTTCTTTTGCCCATGGTTTTATTTGGATTTTACATAGATTTCATTTGGAGCACCTTGGGGACACGCACTGCTCGAGGGGATGACGAAGGGAAAATGTCTTCCAAGGCGCTTTTTTGGGTAAGGCTTTGTGGCTAGTTACATCATGTCATCCCCATGTTATTAAGCATCAACAGTATACAATATACAATCTATATATGTATATGTGTGTGCGTATGGTTGGGGTGCAAACCTGAAACATCTCTAGTCGGATCATGTAACTCGAGTGTAACATGCGGGTCCTTTTTTTGACTAAGACAATCGTGGCTAGAAGCAAAGAGGATGAGGATGAGATGCGTGAATTTTAAATATATCTATTTATACGTACATACATATATATATATACATACATATATATATATATAATATATATATAATATATATATATAATATATATATAGTGAAATAGTGTGAAATAGATAAATGGTTGGCATGCAAGCAAGATCAGCTATCTATTTGTAAGAATGCATCATACTTGGCATTTCAGCCAGTAAGGATGGGACATTTCATGTCTATTGGTGGACCGCAATTGAAAAGTTGGGACTGCCTTCATGTGCCAGTCGTCACTATTGATGCCCTTCTCACATTTGTTGGTTGCTGAATCGCAGGGCAATTCTCGTTGAACTGCCAATAATAACGGCATGATACTGTAGACAGCTTTGTCTAAAAATGGAGAAACGTGCAATCCCACGGTTGTTTTTTTTTTACCAGTTGAAATGCATTTTTGGAGTACAGTATGCGATTTGCTTGGACAAACCCAAATGTCAGAGTTGATTGCATATCCCAGATATGCTATATATCAATATCCCATTATCCTCTGGTAATCAAACATGGCTTGCGGACATTTATCCATTTAGTTCGATGCTTTACCTTTCAAAATGCCACAGTGGTTGCGGTATTTATGAAGGATTTCCCCATCAATGTTTAATTACCGGAGGGTAATATCCAACTGATATCCTTTCATTGTTGGTCGAGGGGAAGTGGCCAGGAGCTCATGGATTTGTTCAGCAATCCAGACCTCATTGCAGCGCTTGTGAGTGATGGCAAATGAATAGTGCGCATCCAGTTTTTATTTTGGACAAGAAACTGGAAATCCTAATTTGCCATGGGAAAAAACATGATCATCTGTAAATAGAGAAACATTGATGGATTTTTCCACGTGAGAATAGATAAGATTTACCACAGGTCACAGGTTGAACTGAGCACTGACAGAAGAGGAGATTTGTTGCCATGCGTGGTAGTGTTCTTCAAGAAGGTCTTTTCTTTCCATGGTACATTTGTTGCATCAAGCATTGCACGAGAAAAGATTAGGTTGTATTGGGCTAGGGCCTATCAGTGTTGCAAGTGGTGTTATGTTTGCTATAGCTAGCTTGGTTGGTGGTGTGTTTTGATTCAAGCAGTGTGTCCATCAATCTAGCAGACTGACGAAGTGGCAGGGACAAGTGTAGAGGTCTTGTACCTGTTCCCAACTCCTTTATCACCACATTTGGTGATTTGATGACGATAAAATCTGCCCACAAGTTTGCGATGCTGATTTTGATTGGGATGGAGATGGGACGAGAAATTCTCCTTGGGCCATCAGTAAATACATACAATATGAAAATACACATAATACACAGTATGCACACATGTATTTACAATACACACACACATATATATATATTATATATATATATGTCTACTGTACATATTTAAACATTCTGATTTTCACCTGCGCAACAATTTATCAACTCAACTGATTTTTTTCATAAATAAGTTGGGGTGCAGAGGTAGCACTAGGTGCGTGAGGTGTAATGACCCTATGCCGTGGCTTGGTTGCGAGGTTACACGACTGATTAGTTTTGTCAATCAGAGGTGAACGCTAGTTGATGGGTGTTTTGCACCACTTACATCGATAAATAATGACGCTTAGTCTCGGGGTCGCTGTTTCAGAAGCATCCCAAGCATTTGAAAATAGGCATCCCAATTTAGGCAGGTATTTTTCCGGCACCGTTTGCCACCCGGCATTGTGGATGGAAATATCTTACAGATTCTCACAATAGAGTATCTTAGAGTATCTTAGAATATCTTCCAAGTCGGCAGACCTTAGATCTGGCATTCATGGGCCAATGGCAATGGGATCCAGGTGGTATTGGTCGTGGTCCTCCCATTAGTCCATGGGAAGACTGCGATGGTCCTACAGAGACGGACACTGGCAACTTCATCAACTTCACCTAGAAAAGCTCCCCACAAGTCATTTGCAAATTATGGCCAACAGGAAGTTGTTCAAGTGATTTCGTACGTGTAGAATTGCGTAGATGTAGTTAAAACAATAATAAACCGTCCCCCAAATCACCGTAAATCGGTGGTATAAACCCTTCCCAAATGGGTGGTTTATGACATTATGACATTGCTTTACAATGTTTAACCCACATGAATCCTCATTAATCCAATTAATAACAATTAATATCATATATTATCCATCATTAATCACCATTAAGCATCATTGATCACCATTATATCACCATTATATCACCATCTTGAGACCATGGCAAGATGCCGCGGAGTTGATCCTTCACGACCATGGCGGATTTTTCGGTGAAAAGTCCTCAGTAGAGATGGGCGGGGCCGAGGATCACCGTGCTGACATGGGGTATGGGCTCTGACATGTAATGCCACAATAGACCAAAATGGTCCATTTGGCTGTTTGGGGTGGCTAGGATTTGTTGATCTTTGTTGAATGTAGTGAATGTAGTGACTGTTACTGGGCCTACGGCATGATATACGGTCAAGATATGTTCAACGCTTGCTTGGGACGGTCATAAAACTTGGATGACAAAAAAATCACGACCTCAGGGCGACGTCACTGGAATGATGGGATTTGGAGCTGAGGTAATTATCCCAAAATGGCTTCTCAATTCGGGAAAGAAACGTATGATGTTACATGATGTTACCCACATTGGTATGTCCATCTGTCCATCTCCAGCACGCATTTGTTCAAAACGAAAGCTGACAACCCAGGGCTTCATCAGGAACCAGGGGTCCGGTGAAATCCGAAGGGTTGTTGGTGAAATCCACCATGCTTCCGAATGATGAAACCCAGAAAAACTATAGCAACAATGGGGATATTTGGCTGGACTTCGGCTAGAATTTGCAATTTTCTTTGGTTGTGATCTTCCAGCAATGTTTGTGATGTTCCCATTGTTGTTGGTTCAATCTTCAGTACATTTGAGATCATGTGAGATTTTGTTGAGATCATTTGAACCACCTCTGGAGCACACACCAAGTCCCCTTAACCAAAAATACACCCAATCATTTCATGTTCTTTAACATGAACTCCCTTTAAAGAAAAAACAAGGATACTATTTGGTTATTTAACATAGCCATGGAAAATCACCATTTTGAATAGGTAAACCATCTATAAATGGGCAATTTTCCATGGCTATGTTAGATAACCAGAGGGTACACCAAATGATTTGAGAATCCGTTCATGAAGCTGAGGCTTTTCAGCTCGGGTGCGGCGCAGTCACAGCAGCTCCACCATGGACTAGGCTGGAGATGGTGACTCGAAGAGTACTCGGTGGCTCAGCCCGGGAATCGTAAGTGGATTATAAATTATAAGCAAGTTGCAAGTGGTAGAAGTAGGCTTAATCCACCTAGGGTTATAATGGGTTGTAACCAACTTACTAAGTGGGATGAGCCATCAAGTATGGTGACAACGATGTGAAAACCATGAAAAGCATTCGGAAAAAAGGGCACATGATACCTTTTTGATGTGAATAGCAGGACAAGCAATCTTTTGGTTGGTTTGGTGAATGGTCACCATGATTTTTTTGCGGCACTTCAATCAAGTTGGTAGGATATTGGCAAAGAACCAATTCGCTGATCATGCCTGGGTACTTCAATGATATTGAAGGAACCAGAGTGTTGTCGAAGACAACTGCTAGGATTATAGACAACGTAGAAATTCGAACGTTTAAAAATCACATGAATAAAATGATTTATTTGATTTTATTTGTATTTATTTTTCGGCAATTCTGTCGACGAATACGGCAAAAGACATAGGAGAAACAATGGCTATTTGTATGCACCCTGTACGGGAAAAAAAAAATAAATCAATGATACAAAATATTATATAATACAATAATATAATATAATAATAATAATATATACACAATATTATATGCATTACTACATTACCAACAAAATAATGAAGATTTCCTTGCAATAATTATTTCCAAATCAAAATCATTATAAATATTTTTTTTTATAAAAAAAATATAAAAAAAAAACAAATAATAATTCTAGATCTTAAAATTCCCACAAATATACCCCTATTCCAGGATATCCCAGATATATTTAATATATTTATATATATTTATATTGGTTTCGGTAATTCTATCGATAAATACAATAATATAATTTAATAAAAATAATAATTATATATAATATAAAAATAAATATATTTATAATAATATAAATAACTAAAAACATATATATTATATATTCAATTATATATATTATAAAATATTTATAAATAATAATAATAATAAATATATATATTATAAATATTTATATAATAATTATTAAAAAAA
>Ga0126342_10015287_pt1 | contig 13465 bp, 13 predicted proteins | sample Cyp1metagenome_FD_92528 | JGI IMG/M metagenome (GOLD analysis project Ga0126342, IMG submission 92528) | Coral microbial communities from Lord Howe Island, Old Settlement Bay, Australia - Cyphastrea 1 metagenome | ecosystem: Host-associated > Invertebrates > Cnidaria > Coral ...
GCACCACATGGAGCACAGAAGATCATGGAACACCTCATTCAGCCCATTCCAGGTCCGCAGTGCTGCCGCATGCAGAGCAGATGACATTGCAGCGCTGGCAAAAAAATGTCTGCACTGTCGCGCTTTAATGGGGATAGAATGGGTTTTGAGTTTTGGGTTTTGGGTTTGTTTCCGCGTTGGCTGTTCAGGGTACCATTGTTTTCGATCCAATCTGAACATACACCTTCGACATACTTTCGTAAGCCTTTTACATATACATATATTATCATATTTTTATCATACATTAACATATATTATCATATTTATATATTATATATGTATATTCAGATGATATACGCATACATAACACGATATCCATAACTTCTAGCCTCTTGTCTATGGAGGAGGTGATTTTGATTGTGTATGTATAGGTGGGGGGGGTATCCGCAAATGAAATATTTCATTTAGACCCCCCCTCCCCCTCAACAGGGTGATGAAGTAAAACCTCATGTTTAGCATGTAACTGTAGAGATGACATGTCATGTAAGACTGTCATGTCCGCAGCCCCTTTTTGAGCACACGCCGTGCCTCAAGGAAAAAATGTGACGTTTGTGTGTTGCACTATAGGTTTGTAACTAGGACAGAACCCAATACGCCCGACCACTGCTACCTCGGCTTGCGCAAAAGTCCAAAATGCAAACATGCAACTCTTTTTATGCTTGAAACAAAAACGCCAAAAACTTCATGGCATCCTTTCAAGAAACCGCACCAATTCATTCGCATTGAAAAAAAATGCGTGCACCTTGAGGGCAGCACCCTGAAGCAGCACCTTGCAGCGGCACCAGCATGCCCGCTCCAAAGTGCGCACGCCACTTGCAGCGGCACCATGAAGCGGTACCGTGCAGCCGCGCCAACATGCCCGCTTGAAAGCGCACACACCATTCCGACAGCAGCATTATAAAGCAGTAGTCTGCAACGACAAAGCGCACACACCATTCAGACAGCACCCGCCAGCGGCACCAGCATGCCGCCCCAAAGCGCACACACCACTTTGACAGCAGCACCCTCAAGCAGCACGCCGCAGACATTGGCATTTTGTTGTTTTGTTGGTTTCAATGTGATTTGGTATCATAAGGCAAAAGGGCCCATCATCAATATTTCGAGTCATGGCGTAAAATTTAAACAGTATTTTCTTTCGGTTGGAGTCCGTTGGAAAATAAGCAGGTATGTATTTGGGTTTGCCAGATGAAGGGCGCCAATTTCTTTTAAAATCACGGTGGAAAGAACGGTTGACGGTTTCGAATTTGTACACCTTAAAAAATTGCTGGCAGTGTAGACTGTTCAACACGTATTTTTTTCCTTCTCTGTTGCTGTTGTGGTGGAGGTGATTGTGGTTGCTGTGGTGGTGTGTTGTTGGTAGTGTCCTTGCTGTGTCCATTTTCATTTTTTTTTCCAGTGACGTTCACACGGTGGTATTTTTTTGGGCTCCAGCAATTCTGCACCATGTTAAGTATATATAATGATGTGTTAAGACCGCACCCATTTATCAATTTATTTTCACCACGATACCGATCGCCAAGAGGTTGCAGCAATGGATTTCAAACCATTCAATGCGTACATCGTGGATGCTTGCAGGACTACCAGAAGTGAGAAGTGCGTCGTTTTTGGTGTGACCGTTCGCGAACATGGACAATATCTTGCCACGAGCACCCCCTTCAATGTGTTTTGTAGAGACACGTGAAGCAAACCATTGAATTTCACCAAAACAAAACGTTTGTGATTCCAATGCCAGGACTGCAGGCGGGAAAAAAAACGGAAAACTTTCAGGCGCAATTTGGGCGATGGTTTTGTACCCGTAATACTGGAATCTTCTTGAAAACGGAAATGTGTTGGTGATGCTGTGTTTCAAAAATATTTGCACAACGCATCAATGTGCCAACAGTTTTTGCACGAAAATGTTCATTTCGCAACTGGCATTTTTCAATTCTTTCAGGTTACCACCCATGTGAACTGGGCGCTGCTGTGTGCGATGCCCTGGTTGAGCGCCAAAAAATCAATGGTGCCGAGGCGACTTTACGTTGAGGACAACCATTGGTCAACTTGAGACGGAAAACGACCAGTTTCAGGAAAATATTGTTTGAATGATTGATTGATTGATGGATGGATTGATGGATTGATGGATTGATGGACTGATGGATTGATGGATTGATGGATTGATGGACTGATGGATTGATGGACTGATTGATGGATGGATTGCTTGATTGATTGATTGATTGTTTTGATTGGTTCATGTCGTCTCCTTGTTTCCTGTGTCCATTCATACAGGATCATGAATGGTAATCAAGTGCCCTATGCCCGCTGAACAAATTTTGGTGTATATAACTGTGCTTTGTGTGTGGGTGAACTCAGGATTAGTGTGTTTGGGTGCTCACGCAAAAAACATTGCCATGTTCCGGATTCATGCCCTCATGGTTGCTATGCTCCCATTCAAAACGTAGGCCTGTACCATGATTCCCAAATCAAATGATTTGGAACCATTTGCATCAGGGTGAATTTAATGTTGTAGCCGTGAACCATCAATTTCAGCATTTACTTTATTGCCATCGTAACAGTGCGGGGAATTTGGAAATGGCGCATACAACAAAAATTCATTCACCTGTTGTTTGCAATGCCAGGTGGAGGATGTGGTTTTTGGCTGTGTTGGGCAGGTTGGCGCACAAGCTGTGAGCCCCAGACCTGGGTGGCCTGGGATAGTGGCAACAAAGAGCGGCTGTACAAGGCATTGGGTGGTCAAGCATGGTGAAATCAAAAACGCAAGTCTACAAACGTACTTGACGTCATTTTCACTGAAATTGTAGCACTGGAAGTCAAACATTTTGTTCATCACTTTTCGAAGTATAGTTTAATTTTTTTGCATTTTCATCTGAAGGCTGCAATGCTATGACTGCCCAGGCCTCCAATGTGGCCCGCAATGTGGTGCTATCTTGCCGCCTTCTACCGGAGAGTGTGGGAACACTTGGGCTTGGCAGTTCTTGTTGTCGTAGTATTCCTGCTTGAAATCATTTTGGATTTGAACAAATTGAAAGGGGTAAGAAACAAATGCCGTGTGTTTGCCCAAAATTGACTGATGAGACCTGCTTAAAAGATGGCAGCTGTGCTCCAAAGGCCTCTTTCAGAGTGTTTTTGAGGCAAACCGGTTCTGGTTCGGGACCGGAACCCTTTTGAAGTGGACCATGCGCATGCATCAGAATTGCATCAGAATTGTGATCCAAGAAAGAAATAAAAGGCAGCAATGCCACGATGCCACGATGCCACGATGCCACGATGCCACGGTCTCCCAGGTTCCTGGCACCTCGGTGGACCGGCAGTGTGGTTCCTCCCAACAGGCTCAGCTTTCGACTTAGGATGACTTAGGATGACTTGGGACTTAGGACTTGGGAGGACTGATAATGTGACCTGGTTGCGGTTGGGCCGTCGGGGCTATGATTGATAAAGCACATCTTCAAATTGTCTCAAAAACCGACATTTTCATTTCAGGCCGTTCATGCTGCAGCGCAAGCAGTGATGAGTGGCGTCCATGACTGCTGTGCTGTGGCAGCAGATCTTGGTGGGAAGAGAGTGCGTGCCATGTATGGGCTTGCAGATTTGATTTATATATACATGTAAGTAAGATTTGTCATATATATATATATTATATCAAGTTATATCTTTCAGCTGTACTAGCGGAGCTTCCCTCTTGGATCCAATCTGTCGGACGCAGTTCTCAGCAAGGCATTGCTGGAGGTGTTGAAGTGATGTTCGGGAACCTAGAAAAATCCTACTCGTGAAATGAGATTCCTCCCTCTACAATGAGGGTCTTGGCAAGGTGGTTGAACAGTGAAACCTGGAGGAACACGTGGCAGCCACGTTTGCAGTTGGAGAAGCGTCGCAATCCGTTTCGAAGTTGAAACGTTGCTGGCAGAAGCTTGTGCTGTTTGAATATTTTGTCTACTTGCCCCCAAGGTCCACAGTTCCCATTGGTGCCAACATCATCGATGGGATGAAGGCAGGTTGCGTTGGGGACTGCTGGAGGAGACCAGACGGAATCGGTCACCCACTAGCAGCGTCAGACCACAGTGAGTCAATCACCCCCCACGTCGGAGTCAGTCACCCTCCACAGCCCCAGTGGGGGCGAGGGGTGACTGCCCTGCGGCGTGCCTCGTGGGCCATCAAAGTGACATGGTTTCTTTGGGGTTGGTTCAGGGTTGTTTCAAGATGTATTGGGGTCTATTAAGGGTTGGTTTTAGGGTTGGTTTAAGGTTTCCCCCAGCGCCGCGCGGACGGCGTGCAAGTAGGACTTGACCCCCCTCGAAGGTCAAGGGGGTCGACCCAATGCGGTTCGTCTGGGCATCGACCCCGTGGGCGTCCGCCTGGTTGTCCGCCGAGATGCCTGCCGCAGGGGACAGGTACAGGTAAATCGACAAGTCCGGCATTACCCAAGGGTAAGTGTCGTTGGACTGCGTGGTGTAGATGTCCAAGTGAAAGCCGAACACCCCGGTCAGCTCAACGCCGCCCTGCGGCATCGTCGTGTCCCTGAACATCCTGGGGGCGTGTTCCGCAGCCCTCACGAGAGGGGCTGCCTTCTTCGTCCTCACCGCCGTGGACGCCCAGAAGACCTTCAAGGAGTCCTTCACGATGAGCTTCAGCTGGGGCTCCATGTGGGTAGCAGGAGGGTTGAAGATGCAGGATGATGACCATGGCCACATCATTGGGGACCCCGAATCGCCCCAAAGTGGAGCTTCTCGGGTTCGATTCCCACAGATTTCTCATAGAAAAGAAGGTTTCTGACACGGCCTTGTCCAAAAGCAACGAGATACCCACATATATATATATGTATATATATATATATTCTAGTATGTCATTTATATCCCATTAGAATAATAAAGTGCATTTATATCCCATTAAATAGTCCATGAAAACATACCCATATATATACATATATATATATATCATTTATATCCCATTAAAATAATATATAAAGTGCAGTTTATCCCATGGATACCCATTTGGACATAATGGAAGTGCAGTTCCAGTTATGAACAGAAACAAACAAACAAACAAACAAACAAACAAAGGCCTAATAAAAACCAAACGTAACAATATGTAACAATAATCACAAACATTCACTAGAAACAAACAATAAGCACACATGACTTTGCACCACTCCACCGACCCCTGAGCCATCTTAAGATATCTTAAGATATCTTAGTCGTGCGTCTGGATGTGCATCCCAAGAATCACAATAGTGGTCAACCACATCACAACATATGGGTATGTCTGAAAATAGGGTATATTCCCAATTTAATAGCCATTTAGTAGGGATAATGATCAGCAAAACCATTGGGTTTAGGGGTACACGACATTTTCAGACAAACCCATATAACTCAGGTCTATGCGGGATAACCGGCAGATATTAAGTTAGAAAAAATAGGTTTCTGGTACTTGGAAATGTGGTCCCCTGTCGCATCCAGATACCTTACCCTTTGGTAATTTAACATAGCTATTGAAAATGGCCATTCATAGTGAGTTTTCCCATCAAAAATGGTGATTTTCCATAGTTTTTTGTATGTTTACCAGAGGGTACTTATAATCCCCCTGAATTTGCCAGTTTTTTTTTGTTTAAATGATCAGAGTGAAAATGGTTAATGTTGAAAAATCCTCAACGCTGCAAATCCACATCCCCAGAGGAGCCCAACTAATTAAAGCACCATGAAATATATTAAATATAATATCCCAAGTGGATATCATTAATCTCTAGACTCTATATTGGAAAATTGATATCCCGCCAATTTGTCATCAACTTATGACACTGCCATCTCATTCTACAATCCATTATTCCATTATTCCAACATGATTCCTTTATTGTTTCACTATGATTACAAGTAAATTATCCCTATCATCTCCCTATTATCAAACTTTAATCAAGTAATATGTCCCTATAATTTCCCTATCATTTCCCTAAGTATAATATCCTCCCGAGTAATATGCTACACGACTATTTCTCTGAAACTGTTATCCCTATCATTCTGAGCGTTCCCATTTCCGGGATGCCAATCTACTTGGGGGTCACACTTAAAGTAACCGGGTTATACCCCGGTTGTGTGATTGATGGAACATCCCCACTTATACATATATTATCATATATTATATAATATATATATATAAGAATGGGGATACAATATGTGTTATATATAGTTATATATGGATTATAAACCACGGATCCGCTTCGCGGGACATCCAACCCCACGGAAACTCGCTCCAAAGGCACTGAGTACATGTCCTCAAAATAGGCAAAGGTCCACACAGCATCACGTCCAGGCTCCAACTGCGGAAGTCGAACTCGTCGAATTCTTAAGACCCAGGAGTCAATGGGAATTCCAGGATCCTAATAGTATATAATAGTATATGATAGTATATAATAGTATATAATAGTATATGATGGTATATGATAGTATATGATAGTATATGATAGTATATGATAGTATATGATAGTATATGATAGTATATGATAGTATATGATAGTATATGATGGTATATGATAGTATATGATAGTATATGATAGTATCTGATAGTATATGATAGTATATGATAGTATATGATATATAGTATATAATAAAATGGAGGTATTGTACCATATAAGGCCATATTTTTGGGGGATATCCCCTTACATAGGCCTTATATATGGTAGGTACCTCCAATTTAGGATCCTGAAATGGCCATTGACAGGGGGGGCGATTTTCGTCCATGTTGAGTAATTATGAACCATCTATCCTCAGGGGTTCCCAATGGATTTAAGCAACAACAATGGTGGTATGAAACATGGGGATATGGTGACATTTAACCAAGAAAATATTTGGATGATCATGCGGATGCAATGTACTCTAACAACAATGGGAAATTCTAGTTGAATTATAATCGTTAAGTTGGTTTCGTACTAGGCTAATTGCTGGGGTCAAGGTAAATTTATCGAACTAGTTAACAGGGGTTATAACCAACTTATAACTTGGGGGCACCACTTCACAGAGATGTCATCATGTTTTTGTGGATGTTTTTTTGGGAAGGACCCATCTGTTTGGCTGGTTATGAATCCATGTTTGGTGTTTCAGAATGTAAAACGCCCAAATGTGTGGGGGAATCAGGTTGGAATGTGGGGCAATTAAGATATTAAAGGGAACCCAGTTGTATACATATTATATATATACATATATATATGCAGGTGTGAGTATATCTATATATGCATAGATCGATGGAATCTCCTGAGTTGGATTAGTGATTCATAGGCTATGACCTCATGGGTTGTAAACCACTTACGGTTCCTGGAGATTCTTATCTAACGATTTCATCCCATTTATATCTCATCATTGTCGCAATGTTATCTCATCATTATCTCATCATTATCTCATCATTATCTCATTATAATTTGATTGTTACCTCATTATTCTTCATCATGATTATCTCACTACGTTCCCACTATCCCATTAATTCCAATTACATCCAAATTCCATCATCCTAGTACCAAACGCCCCGATATGTTTCCAACTTTGTGGATCCCGGTTCAAGTTGCCCAACAATGAGTAGCTTTGATAACACTTCAGTCGCGAGTGATTTTCGTGTAGCACTCGAGGGGTTATTATGACGGCCATTATAACTTGGATTTGATTAAGGAACCCCGAACAATAAATTTGAACAACATATTCTCTATAGATTCCCCATTTCTGCTATTTTTCCCTGTTGGGAAAATAAACAACATCTTCAGCAACTCAAGGATAATGATGGGTTTGACCACAAAAAAAGACATGAAACATCAAACATGCTGATGTAATGACTAACTATCTTCCAAACATGGGGCACTGAAATGATAGGTGTCCTTTAAATTCCTTAAATGAAAGAAATGAAATGGAATCCGTGTCAGCGTTGGTGTCCGATAGATCACTGTGCAGAGCGAATCCATGACCATGGCCGTGGCCAGCCCAGCCCCAGAATCAGATCCCAATTCGTGCCAGATGATGCAACCACTCTTCAGCAACGTCGCGTCCCGCAATTTTGTGACACTTTTTGCCCATTCTCCACTCGAACAAATAAGCAGCCAAGTACAGTTGATGAGCATCTGCGCCAAACGTGCTTCTACAAGCAAAGAGATTGTGCGCGACCTGCGCAAACACGTAGTCGACAACCTCGCTCTGGTTGGCTAACAAGACTGGACAAATAGATGGATTTATTTTCTGGATATATCGAACTAGCTAAAATCAACGAATAATGTTGATCTACCAATGAATAGCTACAAAGTGGGGCTCGAGGATTCCTGAGCGAAGTTGGTGTAGAAATTGTTTTTTTTTTCTGGGAATTATGGCACTTAGAACTTAAAACTAAATGGTGCTTATAAACCAACTTGTAACTGGTTTTCACCTTGTTCAACCAGTTCAATCGAATTCCTTCGACAATGTCTTCCAGCATTTCCGTTATCCCCAAGGAATGTTTAGGTTTATATCTACACTAGAATCTACACAATTGATCACCCAAGGTTTATTTTTTGGATCCCAATTATATCATTCAATAAACCCTCCCAAAATATCCCAAAAATATGGCCAGCAACCACACCACATTACTTAGTTGCACCTCGGCTTCAACTGCGGTCTTGATTCCCCACAAGGCGTAATAAATGCTGTTGGTTAAGGCAATCCTGTTGTTGCGCTCCCAGTCGAATTCCTGGGCGAACATGAACAAATTCTGTGATTTGAAGAAAGGAGTCCAACAAATTTATGAACTAGAATTGTTACAATGGTGGGAACTTATCATAATTCACTAACCTGAAAAATCTGAAAACTTCGGCCAAAATGGGGATTCCCCTTATAAAAACCCATGGATTTTCGGCCATTTTGGGATGATTCCCCTTATAAAACATATAAAAACCTCTAAAAAAAACATGGATTTCCAGGCTTCGGCGTGCCGGACGTTCGTTCGTTCGGTTGATTCAGCCAGAGATCAACTGGACCAAGAAATGGGTTAGTATAGTTCAGTCAATGGGAATTCATCTGACCAAGAAATGGGGAATGTAAGGGAATATCTATTATATATATATATTTATTTATATATATATGTATTAGTAATGAGATATTCTATAAGTGTATACGCTAAACAACAGCATGTGAAAGTGCAGACTTGACAAATCAAATCAGCAAAACTCAGAAAGCTCCGACAATCTATGGGTGGTATGTAATTGATCTAAACATATATACATTGATTCTTCAGGAGTTTGATGGTAGAAAACCATTTTATGCAGCTGTTTGATGCTATTGATGGAAACTTTAATTATATTGAAGCAACAAATGAATGGAATTTAAACCCATTTTGTGGCGAATAGCAACAATGGGGGAGCTCGCCACGCGAGCTGAGAGAATGGACTAATGTGTGCCATACCAAACTGTGGAGTTGACGAAATGCAGAATCTTACTATCTATAGAATCTATAGAATATCCCGTACCCCCAAATATCAAGTACTTACAAGTCACACGGGCCCCCAGAATGAACACATCCAATACTTAACCAGGGTTTCTGTGTATTGAATATAGGCGGGAAGGGTTTTGGATATCCAGAAAAGGGCGTTGGATGAATAAGATTAGCCAATCAATATGGGCACCTCACCGACCAAAAAGGTCGAAGTATCCGACAGACATTCACAAAAAGTCGGGATTTAGCCTATCGCAATGGTGAGTTCACCAACTAAAATAGGAAGATATATGAAGATATATGCAAGACTATCCTTAAATTTGATGGACATCTCATTTTCGGCTCGGAATAGGAGATCACTAGCAAAGTAGGGATTTGCCCTTTGCCATTTTGGAAACAACACGACACAACGGCAGAAAGCTGCCCAACTAGGGTTGAACATATAGAACATAAGTTGGGATATGGGGCCCCTATAACTACAGTTATATAATGTTTATATATATATATATATATCCACTTAAAACTAGAACCGTACTTCCAAGTGGTGCTATTGGAAATGTTATAGATATGTGATATGATTGTGTCTGAAAATTGGGCTTTTTTTCTCACACATGGCCATGGCTTGTAAAGGGGGACATGATGAGTTTCACCATGGGATTTTGGGGTACCTTTCACTTTTCAGACAAACCCTGGCCCATCCACCAACCATCCATGGTGTACCCTCTGGTAAACATTCAAAAAACTATGGAAAATCACCATTTTGTATGGGTAGATCAACTATAAATGGCCATGTTCAATAGCTACGTTAAATTACCAGAGGGTAGAAACAAATGAAGTAGCGATATCTTAATGAAAGCTGTGGACAATGGATGAACTGTATGACCAGCACTATTAATTGGTACACTATTGAGGATGCATTACTGATATTGATGTACAACGATACTTCTGAACGATGCAAAAACGTCATGTTAAGCTGATGTAGAACATAGTAGGTGGCCCCAAATGAATTGACCCCAACATGAGCAGTGTTCAAAACCACAACATCATTCAACTATAGTGGTTGGTTATAGTTTATGATGAGAAACAAAAAAAACACGTGGAGGCTCTGAGATACCCTCTGGTAATTTAACATAGCTATTGAAAATTGCCATTTATAGTGGATTTTCCAATGAAAAATTGTGACGTTCCATAGTTATGTTAGTTTACCAGAGGGTACTTGGATGATATGAATGTTTCCTGAAATGGGGGCACCACTACATCATCCATTTTATTTTCGGATGTTCCATGAAATAAACCATCCAGCTATTGGGGATCCCCCATTTACTCCGACAATATGAACTCCGACAATCATGAACCATCCATGATATGATTTTCCATGAAATAAACCATCCATTATAAACCATACATTTATCTGGGTAAATTGTAATATTTCACTAACCTGAATTGTTCAGCCATTTGGGGTTGATTTCCCTAAAATAAACCATTATTCCAGGGTTCGGGAGAACAGGCTTCGGTCGTTATAATTTACACAGATCTATAATACGGCTGATTGTTGATTGTTGTTGGCTATATATTTTTCCATTATACTACCATTATCCCATAGTATGGTTGGTTTACACAGATCTATGGAAAACCCCATATGAACTCCTACAATCATCAACTAACCGGGGATAATCGCAGCGAAGTTGTTGCCGCTCAGTTTCCAGGTCTGGATTGGTGACGGTGTTATTTCCTCTCGCCAGGAAGCGTGAACGGGGGCATGTGGGCATGATGTGTATAATGGGGATATATTGGGAAAGGTGTGTGTGTATATATATATATTATATTATATGTATGCTGTATATACTGTGTACTTGCGCATACATTTGGCAAAATATAGGTCAGTGCGGTAAATATGAGTATATATAGTGCAAATCTTTGAGCATTTGAAAGCGACCATAGACACCAAACTTCAATAAGAAGTTTCCCATCAGTGCCATGAAAAATACCCTATTATCCCGGGGAAAGGATAGAGGCACCATGAATATAGGGATAGTATGGAAAATCCATGTTCTGATGTCAGACTATCATTCAAAAACATTCCAAGAACTTCAAATCCTGATATGAGTTTGGTATGTTTTGGTGTTTTTCTGAGTGATTTGGATTTGTTTGTTTGTTTTTGTTTTTGTTGGGAATGATTTGGATTTTTTGGAATGATTCATTTATTTTGGCATTTGTTTGGAATGATTTGGAAGAATTTTGTTTTTTTTGGAATGATTTGGTCCTATTGGGCTAGTGTTTCTTTGGAATTGTCTGGAATGTTGTGGCTTTTTTGAAATGTGTTGGAAAGTTATTGAATGTTTTGGAAGATTGTTGAATATTGTGGGTGGTGTTTCGGAAGTTTTCTTGATATTCAGGAATATCAGGATGTTAAGGTAATCTCATTGAAGACTAAGCCAGTTGAATAGTAAGCCCGTGGTGTTGAATGACTAATCAAACCACTATCACCCATGGTTACCCTCTGGTAAACTAACATAACTATGGAAAATCACCATTTTATAGCTGGGTAAGTCCACTAGAAATCACCATTTTCAATAGCAAACTGTTGACATAACCAGAGGGTAAATCCCTTAAGTCCAGTTCATGGCTCAGTTGATCTCTATGCCCCTGTCTCCAAAAAAAAGGGGCCTGGCCAAACTGATGGCACAGTCTAAGCCATGTTAACCAGTTATTTTTATGGTTATGGGGTGATCATTCCATGGGATTATCACTGAAGAATTACTGCTAAAGGGCCAGAACTGTAGACATATATATATATATAGATAGTAACCCTCAAAAAAATTGCCGACGGCAGTGTTTTCAGGATGGAAAAGAAAATCGGCGATGGGTCCCCCCATACCTTCCAGGTGCTTGAGGTCTCTTCGGCATCCTAATCAGAAATAAGCCGGTTCTGGGCATCATTTCCCTTAGTCTATAGGTAATTTAAAATAATAGCGATGGAAACCCACAATTCTTGACAGTTAAATTTTCATAAATCAGCGAACTATAAAACTTCCATTTTGTTGCTACCGGATGTTGATTTACGGCAGGGTACGCACCATTTTTGCCGATCTCAAAAATGATCTCGGGTTCGCCTGCGGGAATGGAGACGCTTCGCCGCGAGAAGAGAAAATCCGTTTGGTTGCCATAACTCCTAAGTCGTTGTGCGACTGTGCGAGGGTTTGGAAGTTTGGAAACATACGTAAACTTACTGGTGCTAAACGCAAGGAATGGATGGGAATGGGGTTTGTTGGGATGATTATTACTAGTGATTATGGATCATTCCCTCATTCCCTGCGTTTAGCACCAGTAAAAACAAGGATTTCCCCAGCTAGAGCTTGGAACTCTGGTAACTTGAGATGGCAACGGAAAATCACAAGTCTTGTCTTGTGAAATTCTGGCATCATCTTCCCAGAAAACATTGATCAATGGGCAAAAAATGAGCATGTAAGGAATAAATCTGGGGTGTTCAATTGACAAAAATAAGCTAAGGAACTGAGGTTTTCCGGGAATTCATGTGGGGTTGATGTAGTAGGTACCTAAACTGGATGTACGTTAGCTACGTGACGGCTATGCCAATGTCGAGGGAATGTACCCCAACCCAGTGGCTTACGTATTAATAGGTTCAGTATCTAAATTATACGGTATAATTATCATATAGTTTGATAAACCCAATTATAGACCATCCTAGTAATCAACCATTTGAGTGTCATGAGAGTTCTATATATATATATATATGGTACCCCCCCCCCTGATACCCACCTCACATTGATTCAAGAAGTAGGTTTTTAATGATCTACTGTGTATGTATGTAAAAAATGTATGTATATATATATATATATATATATATAAATAAATGTATGTATATATATATATATATGTATACATATATATATACACTTGCACGTCACTTGGTACTATGTGGTTAAATAATATGGGTACTTAGGCAAATTGCACACAGAGAAAAATTGCAATTTTTGCA
>Ga0126342_10015288_pt1 | contig 13465 bp, 6 predicted proteins | sample Cyp1metagenome_FD_92528 | JGI IMG/M metagenome (GOLD analysis project Ga0126342, IMG submission 92528) | Coral microbial communities from Lord Howe Island, Old Settlement Bay, Australia - Cyphastrea 1 metagenome | ecosystem: Host-associated > Invertebrates > Cnidaria > Coral ...
GAAGAGTCAGAGAAGAGTCAGAGAAGAGTCAGAGAAGAGTCAGAGAAGAGTCAGAGAAGAGTCAGAGAAGAGTCAGAGAAGAGTCAGAGAAGAGTCAGAGAAGAGTCAGAGAAGAGAAGAGAAGAGAAGAGAAGAGAAGAGAAGAGAAGAGAAGAGAAGAGAAAAAGAAAGAAGATCACAAAAGAGAAAGTCTCAGAAGAAAGGATAGATGGATGGATGGATGGATGGATGGATGGATAGATAGATAGATAGATAGATAATGATAGATAGATAGATAAGGTAGGTAGCTAGGTAGCTAGGTAGCTAGGTAGCTAGGTAGCTAGGTAGCTAGTCACACAAAGAGAGAGAAAGAGAGAGAAAGAGAGGAGACCTCAACCACCTGTCGGTCCATCAGTGGCTTCGCTCTGCCATCCGTGATTCACAACAACGAACCGCTCCTATAGGTTTCCTATTTTTGAAACTTCCGCCACCGCCTTGTGCCGTACTACTGGTAGAAATAAAAACAATAAAATCAATAATAACAATAGTAACAATAATAACAAAAATATACAAAAATGCAAGCACAGGGTGTGCCTTTCTCTTTCTCATTCATATCTTCTGCTTTACTCCCATGCTTTTGCACAGTAGTTTCCATTCCCATTTTGGCTGGTAAAAGGATTCCATGTGGCTTCGTCCGGGAATAGACGAAAAAAAAAATCCAGCGCTTTAAACCCAAAACACGCATTAAACTTAAACTACAAGTAGTACCCGGGCAAGCCGGGGGTGGAAGTTTCGAAAATGAAACGCCTATCCGCTTATTAACTTATAGCCTATAGCGGGGCAAAGGCTGTGCCTATAGGTTGCTGCCAGGCCTTCTGTGCTTCGCAACAACAAGCTCTTGACTTGTAAATCTGATGCCATGTTTTTTGAATGTTGAACTGTTGAATCTTTTTCTCATTTCATCATCTGATCTTATTGCATGGCAGCTTCTCTTGGAAATTACTCATTGCGTCCGATTGTCACCACAGTCTGTGTCATCCCGCCTCATCTCATCTCATGTCTTCTGAGCTTTTTTCACCTCATCTCATCTCATTGCATCTCATGTCTTCTCTCCCTTTCTCATCTCTTCTCAGCTGATCACAGCTGCTCTCCTCTCTTCTCATGTCACCTGAGCTTTTCTCATGATTTTTGCAGAATTTTCACAGCTCTTCTCAACTCTTCTCAGCTCTCCGCCGCTGATGTCAGCTCATCTTATGTCTCCTCATCTCTTCTCTCCTCTTCTCACACCTCAGCTGATCTCAGCTCTTGTCAGCTCGTCTCACATCATCTTAGCTCTTCTCAGCGCACTCTCGTATCATCTCAGCTCTTCTCTGCCCCGAAACCTTCTTCAAAAACGGATCTCGCACCAAAGCAAGCAACCCCTGCCTTTCCACAACGAAGCTTTCGTGCGAGACTTCCATCAAAAACTGACAGTTGAAGAAGTGAAAACGGAGCTTTCGTGGGAGACCCCCTCAAAAACTGAAAGTTGAAGATGTGAAAACGAAGCTTTTGTGCGAGACTTCCATCAAAAACTGACAGTTGAAGAAGTGAAAACGGAGCTTTCGTGGGAGACCCCCCTCAAAATCTGAAAGAGGAAGATGTGAAAGCGGAGCTTTCGTGCGAGACCAAAAAGTGAAAGTTGAAGATGTGAAAACGAAGCTTTCGTGAGAGGCGTCCCTCAAAATCTGAAAATAGAAGATGTGAAAACGGAGCTTTCGTGGGAAACTTCCAGCAAAAACCGGAAGCTGAAGACGCAAAAACGAAGCCCCCGGGCGAGACTTCCATCAAAAACTGACAGTTGAAGATGTGAAGACGAAGCTTTCGTGCGAACTTCCTTCCAAGAACTGAAAGTTGAAGATATGAAAACGAAGCTTTCGTGAGAAACTTCCCTCAAAATGATATGTCTTTGCTGTGAGACCCTTTTGCTACAAGATCTTTTTGCTATGAGATCTCTTTGCATTGCTGTGAGATATCTTTGCTGTGAGATCTCTTTGCTGCGAGATCTCTTTGCTGTGAGGTCTCTTTGCTATGAGATCCCTTTGCTGTGAGATCTCTTTGCAATCTCTTTGCTGTAAGACTTCTTCTTTGCTGTGAGATCTCTTTGCTGTGATAGCGGTGGTTGTGATAGTGGTGGTTGTGATAGCGGTGATTGTGATAGTGGTGGTTGTGACAGTGGTGATTGTGATAGCGGTGATTGTGATAGTGGTGGTTGTGATAGTGGTGATTGTGATGGTGGTGGTTGTGATAGTGGTGATTATGATAGTGGTGGTTGTGATAGTGGTGGTTGTGATAGTGGTGGTTGTGATAGTGGTGGTTGTGATAGTGGTGATTGCGATAGTGATGATCATGATAGCGATGGTTGTGATCGTGGTGGTTGTGATAGTGGTGGTTGCGATAGTGGTGATTGTGATGGTGGTGATTGTGATAGCGGTGATTATATAGCGGTGGTTGTGATAGTGGTGGTTGTGATAGCGGTGATTGTGATAGTGGTGGTTGTGATAGTGGTGATTGTGATAGCGGTGGCTGTGATAGTGGTGGTTGTGATAGTGGTGGTTGTGATAGTGGCGATTGTGATGGTGGTGGTTGTGATACTGGTGATTGTGATAGTGGTGGTTGTGATAGTGGTGATTGTGATAGTGGTGGTTGTGGTAGTGGTGATTATGATAGTGGTGGATGTGATAGTGGTGGTTGTGATAGTGGTGGTTGTGATAGTGGTGATTATGATAGTGGTGGTTGTGACAGTGGTGGTTGTGATAGTGGTGATTGTGATGGTGGTGGTTGTGATAGTGGTGATTATGATAGCGATGGTTGCGACAGTGGTGGTTGTGATAGTGGCGGTTGTGATAGTGGAAGTTGTGATAGTGGTGATTGTGATGGTGGTGATTGTGATTTTTAAAAATCTGTTACACTGATGTTAGACTTTCAAACTTCGTTTAAATATGTTTAAATATGGCAATTTCGGAACATATTGCAATCTTGGGCCCATCAAATGGACATAAAAATGGTTGGTTAGCCTATAGCCTATAGCCCACTACGGTATCATTGCTCATTTCCCCCAGCCTTACGGAAGGAGCCCAGCAGCGCGGGTCGCTTCTCCTTGTCGGGATCCGTCACCTGTTGCGATTCCCAGTCGTCACCATGGTTGTTTCAATACATTTGGGGTATCACCATGACTTAAGACACCTCCTTAAAATGAGGTAGACCCAATTCCATAAACTCTCCCCAATATTGCCATAAATGGATAGGAAATATCATCCCCAAATAGTACGTAGGTTTATGGCATAGACAGAGAGAAATCCGCTGGCCTGCCGGCGTGTCTGATTGGAAGGTGTTGTCCTTCTTCTTCTTCTTCTTCTTCTTCTTCTTCTTCTCTTATGCTTCTCTCTCAGGCTTCCACTCAGCATGCACATCAACCTCCCTTGGGCAACCTCTCTCCGCTTCCACCCTGTCCCCTTCCATGCAGCGGTCTGCTGCCAAGCAAGAGGCTCATACATAGTATGTACCTGGTGCTACTTTGCTGCTGGCAGTACTCATTTGGCATACGGTCAACCACCTAGAGTGCACATCAAACTCTCTTGGGGCCACCTCTCTCTGGCCGGCGGGCTTGCCGAAGGCAATTAAATATAGAGATATAGGATGATATAGAGATAGATCGCAATATGACGGACATATCACTACTTTACAGCTGATTTTTGGGGTGAAATCTCGCACCAGCACAATTAGATACAATTAGCTCCAAGCTCCCGCACTTGACTGGGCATTGGCTCAGGAACCTTCTTGCGCCTCATTCGGACGAGTGAAACAGGATCCACATTTTAGTTTCCATTGACCAACACAGCTCGAGATTTAGCCGACAACTCGTGATTTCAGATTTCATGGGACGTCTCCACAATTCATAGTTGCAATTGCCGGCGGCATCACTCCTTTACCATCACATGCTGTCATGTTTCAATGGGCTGCCTGTAGTTTGGTCCTAAGTTAAGCCATCAGATGTTATCAACCATCCCTCAAATCCTTGCAGCTGCCCCTCTTGTGGTTACTGAACTCCAACCCTGTGCCGCTAAGCAAACCGAACAATAATTGAAAAATATGGGAAATCCACTATAAATGGAGGTGTTTGTGTTAATGGGAATATAATCTAAAATAATGAAAGATTTGACGTTCCCGATCCAAGATGCGTGGGCGACTCGCTCTGTGTCAGCGCCAACGAGGACTGGAGCTCGGTCATTTTGTCCTGACGAAATGAGACAAGTAGAGCGGTTTCTATTGGAGTATAATGAGCCACAATGGAATTTAACAAGGTGTTTAAAAAGAATTTAGAAGAATTTTGAGATAAGGATTTAATGAGACTTGCTTGGATTTAAGAACTTTTCCGGTCAATGAACGCTATTGGTCAAAGCACATCAGGCAGCATCATGCCGGCGACGGATACCTGCCTGGAAGCGCGAACGCGTTGCAAGTAGGACCTGCGCATTGATGTTTGTCAGAGCGGATAAAAGCCCAGCTGAACATCAGACAGGGCAAGTTACAGATATGTCATCCAAGTATCAATCCTCCACTGAAATCTTCAGAGAATAACTTTTGTAGCTTATAGCTTTAAGTAGCTACGAATCGCTAGATATTTTCCATAATCTTACGTAAAGAACTGCAAACGCCTGGTCTTTCAGCGGGCCTCCTCCACGGCGTTGGTTAGAAAGGTCCGGACGTTCTTGAAGCCCGCCTGACGGCGTACCTGGGCGTGAACCCGGTTCCGAAGCCAAACGCCACTTTCCCCATTAAAAATGGCGAAACCAACAGGTATAAACGGTATAAATAAACTTTAGACATACCATGACTTGATGTATGATTACTATTACGGTGTTATAGAAAATTCTTGCCCCCACATTTGAGACAAACTCAAAGTGGAGAATGGGTCACTTGTGATTGTCGTAGATGAATGGGGAGCTACAGCACCGCATGGATTTTGATTTATATAATAAGCAAGAAAACAGTACAGGGGTAAATGAACAGGGGATGAGCATCGAGAACAAGCAGCTGTTTTCATGTGAAAACAAAACGGCGCAAAATCCGGATTTTCATGGCCGTATTGCTGGGTCCTCCCTGACACATGCTGCTGATAATGACCGCTCGCAAGCAAGCTGCAAGTTCCTCAATCATCAGTTTGTCAGACTCCTGGCACTTCGTCTTTTTCCCCACCCCGACAGGGATCCACAATTGGCGATGGCTCAAGCATGAGGCACCAATGGACCCACAGTTTCTGTCTTCCGGGTCTATTCACTCGTTTAATGGTGTGTTTTATCTTCAGCCATACCCAAACCATGACTCATGACGATTAGATGGTTTATAACCATACTTTTACCAATCACAGCTATAACCAACTAACCTGGACATGTCTGGGATAAGGTTATAAGATCATATAACCGCAATCATATTTTAAAGCTACAATATATCTTATAACTACAGTTCTCTATACAAGTATATATAATTATATATATATCACATAGTTGGCCAACCGCGCCTTGCTTGCATTTGCGTCGCGCAAATCCAAGGTTGCCAACTTGTGACTCACTTTGATGGCCAGGTCGAAAGACCCGTTGCCTCGATTCATCACGCCGTTCCTTAGTACTTCGCATGGATCATGGAGCTGTTCTCTCAGTATAAGCACGCACATATAATATACAGTATATACATGATTGTATGGTGTATGTATGCAATTATATACATATCTAAAGAATTCTATAGATAGATATAGATATAGATATGGACATTGTATGTGAATGCTAGACTGAGTGTGGAATTTGTCTTGAACTGGAGGCCCCTATTTGCAGGATCAGTGGGTCCAAACATGATTTGAACGCAAACCGCCAAACGTAACATGGCTGAGATTGGCACACATATATTTGACACAAACCACAGCTTACCCAGAGGCATATCTAGTGCTATGGATCTACTACGAACTCCCACAACGAAACAAATTGTGATCCTAAGTTGAATCTACGGATGGATATATATATATACATGATATTCCATGCAGTGACCAACCCAAAGCCACCGAAGCCGCTTTTCGCAAAAAAAATGCTAAGCGACGCTTAGCACTCATGGCTAAAAGGCTCCAGTCCCTGACAAAACTGCTGCCAAGCGGCGAAGAACAAAGCATCAAACCGGCAAAGTCTTCCCGAGTGTGTTCTGGGCGGACCAGAGTTGGCTGAGACCAACTGCAGATCGCAAAATGAAACTGTTTGAAACTGTCTTGAAACTCCCTTGTTTGATCATGTTTGATCTCTTTTGCTAGCCGGACTGAAACGGAATAAAACTCCTTCAAGCTCAAGCCTCATTCTGTTCATTCACACTAAGAGCTATTGCAGTATGGAAAACCATAGCCCGGCGAGGAGTAACATTAATGCGCCTCTCATGCAGCCAGGTTGCTGAAATGATGTGTCTGCAGCAGCTCGAACAAACACCTGCGACCACGTGTTGGTATGGAATTGAAACATCAACAAATACAAAACATCAGAACTCATCATCATACCTCACAATACCATATCATACTCCAAATATACATATATATATATATATAACATAATATATTAACATACTATCTAAGTATACATTGAAACACATTGAAACCATTTGAAACCACCATTTGGAGCCCTACCACTCCCCCATCAAGTCCCTGGTAAGTCCAAGGTGCCAAGATCGTGTCAATGGAAGCGCGTCCTCATCGAAAACCATCACAGTTCCTTTGCCTCGCCCAGGAGGACGGGCCGGAATCAATGGGGAAATTCCCAATGATTTGATGACCATCCCCCAATTAACATACAGATAGTCAGATAGTCCAACTTTTGATCATGGCACATCTGACTATGATGCAATTGATGAACTACGAACGGGAATTGGATTCAATGGATAAAGTATGATAAAGTATTCGTCTGTTTCGATTGGTAAACGAAGGCACTTTTGATCCTGTAGCGATCTGACACAGGGCGTCTGCCATCAAGTTGCAGGCATCGCTTCTCATTGCCAGGTAGAAGGAGGACTCGTCCCAATTTTTACCAACTTCCTGCGGCCAACTGCACTTCTCGCTATCGGAAGGGGCTCCAGACTTCAATTCACCGATACTGAATAGCTAGATATAGCATGATAGCATGATATAGCTAGGAAGCTACCATGTCACACTATGACATCACTAATTTCTTTGTGTTAAGGTCCATCATTGGAAGGCTGCGATGATTACTGTGCTCTGTGTCACTGGAAATCTCTTGTAAATCTCTTGCCTCTTCGACTGCCCACTGATTGTTGCTGAAGCTGCAAATCCAATACGGCCTAGGCAAGGTCGTGAGGGCACCAAGTCGCCCGTCCCCAATCCAACGTCATGCCTGACCCTAGATTTCCCCCAACCCAAATGCAATCTGGTCACTGCTGAGAAGGTTTGCGTCCTGCATCTGCACTGAAACATCACACATCATTATAGCTTGGAAATGGAGCATCAATTGAGTAGGCAAAATTGATTACTTTCAGCATTCAACCATCCGAAACAATCGAAACAGCAAATATCACTGTAATATCACCCATCAGCAGTGCAAAGATGTCAGTCCCTGCTTATCACCTGCGTGGCGTCCTGGGAAAGGATTTTCTTCGCTGTGTTTGCCTCGCCAACATCCACGGTGAAGATAATGCCGTAGGACTAGAGTTGGGTTTGTCCGAAAATAGGGCGACTCAATATACAGCCCATTAAAACAGCTATTTGGGGTGGTATTCTCTGTTTTCAGATAAACCCAGTAGATGTTGTTGTATGTCTGTGGTTGTAGTTCGCCGTAGCCAAAAAATGGCACTGGGAACTGAGAGCTCTACTCACTGTGTCCACAAAGTGACGGAACGATGTCCTGGAACAGGATTTAAATTGGGCACTACACCAACTCGTCCAGGATTTCAACTTGACAACCAAGCATTGCAGCAGAATCAGCGTGTAAGATACTGAAGATCTATACATCACAACGACTCCCATGATACCATATGTATCCATACTTGCAGTCTACAGGTTTTCTCAGGCACTCTCAGGCACTACCAACGCATGTCGGTCCCCCAGTAGTGCGAGACGAACCAGGTCACCAAAGATGGACCAGCCAACTCCGCATAGGAGAGCTTGAAGGGGTGAGTCAGTTGCAAGATGATGTTGTGGCACACGTAATACCTCAAGTTGGCTCAAAATATGTGGCAATATGATGTAATATGATGTAATATGTGGCTATGACATGCTATGACAACCCGGCAAACTACAATATCCACAAGCCGTGCTTTCCTTCTTTGGGTGTCAAGATTATGTACCCAGAAGCTTATACTCAACAAGGCTGGGGCAGGGGACCTTTTCCACCGCACTTTCGGTTGGTTGTTCCAAAAACACTGATTGCAGAATTGTTCAAGGCTAACCTCATACTTCAACATTGAGGTCTGTTTGACATTTGCTTCAAAGGCTGCTGAAAAGGCTTGAGCACATCAAATTACCTAGGGATACCTAGGGTATGTGCGAGGCCAGATAGACTTGCTTCAATGGTCAGTTTCCCTACCATCCATGGCTTGGTTTGATCGTCCAAGGCTTCCTGTTCAGCATTGAGAGTCGATTCAGATATAAGTTGTTTACTGGCATCTTCTGTGAATCAACATGTGTACCGTACCTCAAATTTTGGTTTGTTTGGGATTGGCTAGTTCCTTGGCAGAGATAAGGTTTGGTTGGCTTGATCCTGGAAATCGATTTGGCCGAAGCGTGCACCGGAGCAACATCTGAATCGATCTCCTGCAGTGGCATCTGATTCTCAACCAATGGCTAGTGGCTAGTCACATTCCGACTGTCGAATCAGCAAATGCTCCAGCTATCTCCAGCCCAGATACATGGTACGGTGTGACCCATGATAGCCATGGAAGTAGTAGTCAAACTCCTTCAGCTGTCCTGGAAGGGCTACCCATCCACTGGTTGATCAACATGGCCAGAACTTGGGCCACCCAATCATACCCAAATCATACATGACAGAAAATCCCCATGTTTACCCATTATATCATATTATATCACCATGTTTGCTGGTTAAATCCCCACCGAAATCCAGTCAAATCCCCACCGAAACCGCCGCAATTTTCGCCTGCAGTGATGGCCCTGGACGGCCCGCGGCCGCAACGAGTCTCAGGCCACAAGTTGTTGGACACGTCACAGTGGGGGAATATCCCATAGGAACCATGGATAATCTATAGGGATAATGATAATACTAACAATGGTATCTGATAATGATAACGATAGTATACGACAGTAATGAGACTTATGAACTGTTGATGACTTTTGAACGTGAAATTGCATGTTCTTGAACCACTGCGAAATTGAAGTTTAAGAGGCAAGAAACACCTACAGTATTTTTTTTCCGTAGGCGAAGACTATTTACAAATAGAAAGTGCGAACCCTTCTGCAGCACTCTTTTCACTCTATTCCAACTGGCATGAAGGCCCAAACGGTATCAACACTTTCACACCCCATAAAGCCCCTACCCAACTAACCTACAGTTATGAAGGGTAATGGCTGCCAAGATGCTGGATTTGGATTCTTTTGCTTCAACCTCTGGATGAAGTGTCTGATGTCCTGCATCAAGCATGGATGATGGCTATGCATTGCAAGATGTGATGGTTTCCCCATTGCTCATAGGTTCCACTGAGAATTGGCGCTGAAACTGCTGGAACTCGGTCAAAATCGGGCACCCCAATATTTCTTGGACGGTTCATTACTAGAAATAACCAACATGAGTAGCCTGGGGCCCGACATTTGGATCCACACCCATAAAAAACGCCAAGGCGAGGCACAGTGGAGGTAACTTGGTGGGCACACCCCTTCCCATGGCAGCACCTTCTTCAGACGCGTCCGTGCCAAATTCTTGTAGCGGAAGCTGTGCACTATCACGGAGACGAGGCAACCGATGGCCACATGAAGGCTACCTGGGCTAGTGACTAGTGATCATCAATGGTCCTGGCTTTCTCGGACCCCTCACCGACCGAGGCGCTGGTGCTTGGAAGAAACTTCACGGCACTGCTGTTCAAGTACGCCAGCAAAGCTGCCGCGGAGCCGAGATGCAAACTGAAAGTGGGTTATTGACATCTAGCATCAGAAGCCCACTACGGACCTGCTTAGCTGCCTGGCTGTTCTGCATTTAAGATATTTAAGGCATGACTTAAGAGATCTCAGGATAATTTCGGCAGAGGTGACAGCATGCGGCGGCTTCGTATTGCTCGGAGCAGCGACATGAAGTCCTATGAGTACGGGTCAAAGCTATTGATCCCCCAAATGGATTGTTTAATCTTGTTTAATCTTGGCTAATCCTATACACAAATTTTGTCAGGCCATGGGCATTCATGTTTGACCCATATGGCCCATACCATACCCATATTATCAGGTCCGTGTATGCCAAGAAAAATCTTCCTGCAAGCTGCGCCTGCATAGGCACCGATGGGAAGCAAGGTCCAAACGATGAATGGTAAGCCAAACATCCTCAGTGTCAATGGATTGATTTTCTGGGGAAGTGTTACGGTTGAAATTTGAAATTCTACGTATGAAATTCGTTTTTTTTAATCTCCAAACATGATCAGACATGGGGGATATCCAGTAAAGCCTGTAAATGTCCAATTCTGGGATTGCCAACTCTGATGTCACTGATGTTTGCATCACATCTGTCACCCCTTTTGCAAATGCTGCACCAAGAGGCCCCATGCGCAGCATGGCATGCTGGTACTTCACCTGAACCAAGTGCGGTGCGACGACCCTTCGACAAACGGCACAAAATTCAGCATCAAATCCACCAAATCCACGACTTGCCCAGCCTGCAAATGCCCAGTGGAAGAGTCATGGTTGATGCTCACAGGTGTGCCGTCCTGCGCAGTGTTCTGGCGTGTGGATTGGTATCCAAAAGGATGACGGTTGTTTGCAACACCATTGACGATGGAAACCACTGTGAAAACTAGGTATCCTATGGCATCCTGCTGAAATTTCTTCATGGAACAAACCCATCGCTCCAGGTTCAGCAGAAGCAGCTCGTGATGCGTCAAGCCCTCCACCTTGAAGTCAAAGCGCCTTGTGGCTCCGTGAAGCCACAAGTGATTGTCGGGGAACACTAGAACTCAATGGAACCACCAAGGGCCCAGTGCTTTTGGGACCCGATGTGACTATATTTGGATGCTGGACAAATTGTTCAAATAGCGCACATCAGAGATATCCCAAATCCTTAAGCTGCATTCAGCTGCGGAGTTTGAAGAAACAGCCAGAATCCACTGGTGGGAGATAAGGAGGTGTCCGAATCTGGTTGGTGGTCAACTTCCCCCAAACGAACTTGCCCTTTGAGGAAATGATCAAGCAGTGGATTCTTTGGAGTACCTTAGTACTTTATCTCATAAAATCTCAAATATTTTTAGACAAAACCCAATGGTTGTGGGACAGGATGCCCTCTCAAAACTGCCAACAGCGCCGAGTGGCTTAGTGTCCAATCGCGGGTCACCCGTGCCACGGAAGTAGATGGTGGCACGTTGTCCCCTCAGTTTTCTCCAGCGATCCAGGGGATTGATCATATGAAAAAAAACTGCGATCCGAAACACGTAGTTTTTTAACATCTTTGCCCGGCCTGTAGCTTCAATCGTTTATCTACAATGGCAAAAGTCGTAGAACACTGTAGAGATATCACCTACAACATTGCTTAACATGGCTTAACATGGCTTAACATTGATTGTCACATTGACCACCTACAGTACAGATCCTACAGATAGATTGGGCGCCTGAGGAGGTTGTGGTTTCCATGAGACTTCACCTTGACGCATTGCAAATTTTCGCCTGGGCAACGATGAAACGGGAGGCCTCTGAAAAAGTGGGAAACCCAACGCCGACCTACAAAAATGGGATCCATTTGGGATGGTTTATATAAAGCACCCATAAAATGGTGACTTGGGGATGTTTCTTTGGGTTTACCACATACGTTCTTCTGGATGTAATCGGGCATCCTTCCTACTGGTAGCCCGAATATGGACATCTCATGGCATCACTATGATCTCAATGGACATTCATCTCCATGCGGGATTCTGTCCAAAGATAGGGTACAGACCCCGAAGTGTGCAATTCTATGGGGGGGAATCATTTTGGAAACCACTGGATTTTGCTTGTTTCTGCAACACATCCTATTCATATCCCAATAAACCATGAAATTACACTTGGTTAGTCTTAGTTACTCACAAAATATGCAATTCATTCCTATAGTACATCACCTATATATATTAATATATATATATGTTTCCTATTGAAATCCCCCAAGTTTTGCTAGTTGATATATATATATAAATAAATAAATAAATAAATAATATAATATAATATAATAATGTGTATATAATAATATATATCTATCTAAATAATAGAATATCTATCCCCCATTAAATCCATCCGTATTTTCCCCATGACCCCAAGGATAGGCCTTCCTCCGCAAAGCGCGCAGGAGTTCTACGCAGCTTGCAGCAAGATTTTGCTGCTCCTGAAGGGCAAATGAACGATTCAACATGATGAACAAATATGGTGTAAGAATGGCATTAATATGATTTAATATGCTAATATTGAATGATATGGTATGATGTTGGTATGATATTGGGATGATATTGGTATGACACGGTACAAATACGTACAAATACCAATTTCATTGAATTTCGGAGTTTTCTCAGCACTTTCAGACAAACAAATGCAAATCAACAGTAGATCCATTCTTATTGAGGAATCTTATTTGCACATCTTTCCTGCTTAATTTCTTTTGCTTGGACAGTTGAGTGAACGTAGTGGTCCCTTTTATTTATTGTCAGCTTCTGCTCATCAAAGAGGTGCAGGTCTCCTTCTTCCTTTCGCTTCTCACTGGGCAAATATGGTCCCAAGGAGATATCAGCGATAACGATCGGCAAGCCGAAGACCATGGGTGCAAAGTAGAAGGTCAATGCCCAACAAATAATTCCCAACAACCTGCCGAACTGCGACCAGCCTTGAAAAATCCATGAGTCTTGGAGATCCAATTGGCAATTTTGATCAATTTTGGATGAAAGAAGTGCCGCGCTGCATTTTTTGCCGTGGCGTCTGTTTTTATTTCGCTTGGCCAAGCAGCACTGGCAAACTGGCGGTGACATCCATGCGGCAATCCGTGTGTTCCTGGCGACGAGTGATTTGTGGTCATCCCACAACGGGAATCCTTGGAACATGTATATGTGTATATACATATACATATACATATACATACATATATATATAGATATATACATACATATATATATATAGATATACATATATATATATATATATATATATGTATATATATATATATATATATATATGTATATATATATATATATATTTATATCAAATATTTATATATATTTGTATATTTTTAAATATATTTATATTATA
>Ga0126342_10015289_pt1 | contig 13465 bp, 11 predicted proteins | sample Cyp1metagenome_FD_92528 | JGI IMG/M metagenome (GOLD analysis project Ga0126342, IMG submission 92528) | Coral microbial communities from Lord Howe Island, Old Settlement Bay, Australia - Cyphastrea 1 metagenome | ecosystem: Host-associated > Invertebrates > Cnidaria > Coral ...
CTTGGTTTCGACGAAGCGCTTCGCTGCACCAGAAAGAATACTGGCAAGAGTCCCTCGAACCAGTTGGTAATGTGAAGCATCAGCATCTTCTTTTGAGTCTTTCGCTACAGTATCCTTGGGGGGTGCAGCTTCAGCAACAGGCAGTTTTGGATCTTGTGAGACAACCTTTTCTTTTGCTTGATCCAGTTCTTCTTTCGAAATAACGACATCGCCATCCTTGTCCGCCATCTGCATGATTTGTTGTTGAGCCTCTTCTACTTCTTTGCCATCAATCTTCCTGGGTGCCAAGGCAGGCACAAACAACCCTTTAGAGGCAAGACTCATCATTGATATGGATGATATGGGTCCTAAAATGTGGGTACCAAATCGACCTAATTAAATAAGATCATGTTAGCATCGAAACTTATGGTTTTTGGGGATCCCCCATTCCCCATTTGAAGAACCTCCGATATGTCTAGTAATTATTGAATCATTGAAGCATCCATTGTGGCCCAGAATTTTGCCAAGTATCATCTCGGCTAGAGTCGCAGTAATCTCTGCTTGGGAGATTACCCCATCGCCATCCTACAGCGAAACTCCGGGTTTTGGCATTTTTTTCTCCACACATGGCCACATGACCATATTAGTTGAGATGGGGATCTCAAGTTGGAAACCTCATGAGACAATCAATATCAATTATAACGGTATAATACAGTCACAGTGCTGAGTGAAACACTGACACAACAAATCATGTCAAGTTTGTCTATGGCTGGCGGATGGCTGACTGATTTGCTGGGATCATCTGTGCGTTTTTCCAGCCCAGTCCTTGTCCACCTCCTCAAATTTCTTTTCCTGTCAAGGCATGCTCCCAACTCTGAAAGATCTGCTTTGCTTTGCAGGAACCGTTGGAGCCATGTTTTACCAAATCCAAAAAGTTATACCATCTGGTTATTTAACATAGCCATAGAAAATCACCATTTTTAATAGGTAAACCATCTATAACTGACCATTTTCAATAGCTATGTTAAATTACCAGAGGGTAATGATGGCCTGCAAATATCTCCTATAGCATCCCTGGTCAAGGGATCCCTTTCCAAGAAGATTTTGATGGGCGATTTTTCGATCCAGGTTGACGAAAACCAATGTTTTTTTGATAACCATACTAAACTCATTCCACATGATGATATTACCACATCTTACCACACTTGCACTTGCAAACTGCAGTTTCACAGATCACACGGAGATCAACAATGATCAGTCCTCAATGAGTTTTCGCCCTGCAGCGGAGAAGACTCCGTGCAAAGTGCCACGCACGATCTTTTTGAGAGGGGATTCAGATTCTGCTTCTTCGCCTGCCGGGTGGCTCTTACTGTCAGAACCTCCGAAGTTTGCAAACTTCTCTGCCCGGGAGTGTTGTGAAGCAGCACTGTCTATCTCTCAAAGCTTGCTAAAGCCAATAGGAGCCATAAAAATTGAAAATTAAATCCACTAGTCTTCAGCCGTGCAACCAGCATCCTGATACATGTTTATTGTTTTCATAAGAACCCCAATGCCATCATATATACCATTCATGCTTTGTAGATGGAGTTTCAACATGTTTCAACCCAGTCCTACAAATCATCTGCAAATGATCAGTGTCAGGCAGTTGTTACTCAGCCCTGCACCTGGAGAGGCAGCCTGGCGCAGGTGCTGAGGGCCAGAGCCAGTTGGGAATGCATGCCAGTTCCTAAACGGATTTTGAATGATTTTGAAGCATGAACATGGAGAAGCTACGTTTTGTTCTACCCAAAACATCCCAAACCAACCCAGTCCCAGTCCCAATCAGAGAGCAGCAGTCCTCCAGAAGTCTGCGCCCTGCACTGGAGAAAACTGATGTATCCTTGGCTTCATATTCCACCAGCGTAGTGGCAGCTGCTGAAAGGATGCCCTGGCCTGCAGCAGAGGGCAGGTGAGGCTGAGGTAAAAATCATCGCATACATCCTGGTAAAATGTTTCTCTTTTTTTGGACAAATTGTAGAAGTGGAAAGGTATGCAAGATGAAACACTGAGAGCAGGGAAAGGCTCCGCAAACTCAGAGATTTGCTCACTCTCTATGCGGAAGTGCCATAGAGTGTCAGGCTCTCTATGTTGCACCAGAAATTTCATGGTGGCTGGCCAGGTCGACTGCGGACATGTCATAGACAAAGGAAAGAAGAGATATTGCAGAACAACATCCGATACCCTCTGTAAACATTACTGTACAATGAGCCGGTTGCACGGCCCTTTCAAAAGGGTTCCAAACCATTGGAGACCTCCTTAGGGAGTTCTGTTCAGCGCCCGCCTATTGGCATTGATGTTGCCGTGGAGCCTGTGGCATCCTGGTGCTGTGCCATAGTGGATGTCAGTGGATGTCAATGGATATCAGTGGATGGTGGGCCAGGAGGAGTCAGTGGAAATGCTTACACCTTCATCAATCAAGCCATGGACATCGTTCAAAGCTGTAACGATCACAACTTAACCATGTTTGGATTTCAGAAATCTGTCTGAGAGCTGCAAAAACACTTTGGCTTATTATTTCTGAGCGTTGATGAAGAGATCGTGACTCAAAGTTGGTGTAGAGCAGCACAGGCTACCCTCAACCCACCAGTTTTGGGGTGTAAATTCGAAAAGTGCAATGACTCAAAAGCCTCGTTCGGCTGCGGCTTCAGCATTTCTGATAATTGGGTAGTTGACTATCCGAAGCAAATCCGTTCTATAAATATCTATAAATAAATGAAGTGTGTATATATATATATATATTATGTTGTTATGTATATATATATGTATATATATATATGTATATATACATCATATGTTATGTACATATATATATAATTAATTATAATTGTATATATATATATTACATCTATGTTGGGCATCTTTAGCATTTTCAGAAGGCTATGTGGCTCGGACCCCTATGGCCCTATGGATTTGGATCAAGCCGATCAAGCCCTTGGACTGTGCCATCATGTGCCATCCACCCTCGGTGCCTTGGAAAGGACTCGACCTGTGCCACAGAATTTGATCTCCAATGCATTGAATTGTTGTGTATTTGTTGTATAACGATCCGTGTAATACATGGCAAAGTTTGACTCAGTTCCAACTTCAATCCAAGAATGGATACAAAACCAACGTGCTTTCTTCTCACATCATAGACCAGCCCCTTGCTGAAGTTGACCGCCTTCCAGCATTTTGGCCAACTTCGGCTCAACACCTCAGTTGGACATGGATAGCGCGTGGCGCCACACGTCTGACACAAGACCTCATAGGAAATTACAGAACTGAAGGATACTGACCGGAACAAAAGCAATGATGAAACATATTCCGAGCCTTCAATCCTATGACGAACACAGCAAGTTGAAGTTGAACCATGAATCCACAACATCTACGAAACTCGTACAAATTATGTGCTCTGACGTCGACAATGCAACGGCACCACGCACCACCACCAATCAGCTGTCAATCGTTGCCCAAGTGGCGGCTCCAAAGTCGTCTCTCCAACTCCTGCAGTGATGAGGCATCCTGGGTTAAGTTGCTATGAGCTACAACCCTGGCACCCGAGGTACATCTAGGTACCTCCCCCAAATATGGCAATATGGCAATAATATAGGCGTTGACATCTTTTGAACCATCCACAAGTCCCTTTTTGCCTCGCAATCAACGAAGGTTTACAGTGATCCAGGGTTGACATGAGATCCTTGATGAATCCTTCGATTGTGCTACCCCCAAATTGAGCCCAGATTGTCCGTGGGCATGTCTACCTATGGTATTTCTGTGCTTCTCTACCTATGACTGGGAAACTCCTATAGATCCTTGGCTCCCCATTTCGTACGGAATATGGATACACATAGCTCCTTAGCTCCTCCTACTGGATAGCTACTAGAAAACACATGTTTGGAGTTTGCGGGCGTCCTCAAACTCCGGTACATGTAGTACATATCCAAGTCTTCTTCATATAGTTTGATCTAATTGCTGAACATTACTGGTGGATCTGGAACATCTCCGGCTTTGCACTGGTGCTTGTGGATTGAAATCAAAAAATCATGTTGATTTAGGTGGAGTCCCCACTTTCCAGCTCAGGAAGCAACCGCAGTCAGCTCAGTATTTCGACTTTTAAATTGTGATATTGGATGATATTGGAATATATTGGATATCCTCCGAATTTGAGGTGCCTATTTTGGGGGTTCTCCGACTCTCAATCTGGCAAGTGAATAGCCAGTCAATTGCTGTGCCATCAAGTTGATGAAGAAGTGCCAACCAGTGACCCCAATTCTCACCTGCTGGGTGTGTCTAACAACTGGCGTTGCAATCATTCTAAAGGGGAAAAGGGTGATGCCCACCCATATTCATTGACATCATCAATTGGACGACCCCTCACATTGTGGTTTCCCTTCAAAGGGGATACCGCAGCCTGCAGCAAAGCAGGTCGGATTGGAGCCTCAGCCAAGGAACCTATCTGTGGGCATGGATCATTTTATCTGTTCGGGTACACATCTCACATCACATTCGATCTGAATAGATCCGAATAGTAGATTATACTGTCAAGTATGTATATGTTGCAATATTTTAGATGTTCGCATAGAGATGCATTGGAGATGCTAAGGGTGTTTTTGACCGACTCTCAGGTTCATCATTTTTTGGTGGGCAATGGTTAGTGGATGCAAAATACAAAAATTCCATTAAACAAATTGAGCACAGTTCTTGTATAAACGAAGTGGATTACTTGTGAAATCACTTTCACCCCGGCGGAGTTTCAGTGTTATGGCAAATCAAATAGAATGTAAGAATAAGTATGCCATATGTACTTCCAGGTGGTATGTCAGAAACTACAAGTATGTCAGAATAGTGTTTCAGGGTGGGGATCACTCGAAGAAAGTAATTTTCCTCCAAATGCTGGGGGTGATATCCTGGTATATCACACTCCAGGTTGGTTTCTGTTGCAGTAGTAGGTTCCAACGGCTAAGATTTCCCGTGAACAAGTTATAAGCGGATAATTCATATTGTGATATATTGATATCCATGTCAATATCAATCAATATGTTTTGATATCGAATTTTGAAAATAATGAATCACTGTATGCACTACTGAGTCACTACTGCGGACACATCCTTCCCCATTCACCATTTGGTCCCGACCTGTGACTTTTTCTGAAGCTCTTCCACCCTCTGTGTCAGCTTCGCAATGGAGCCATACAAACGCTTCACATCCTGAGAGCCAAAGCAGGACTTCAATTCAACCCACAGAAAGGGGCAGCAGGATACTTATACCAGTAGTACCGCGCAAGGCGGTGGCGGAAGTTTCAATATTAGGAAAGCTACACGAGAGGTTCGTTGTTGTGAATCACGGATGGCAGAACGAATCCACTGATGGACCGAAAGGTCGTTGGAGTTATGTTTTCTGGACTGGCTGCAATAGTTGCAGTGGTCACCTCACCACAACTGCTGGATGTAGCGTGGTGTAGTTGTAGCTGTAGTGTAGTGTAGTGGAGTTGCAGTTGTGGTGTCATGATGTGTAATGTAATTAGTGTGGTGTAGTTGCAGTTGCAGTTGTAGCTGTGGTGTGGTGCAATTAGTGTAGTATAGTGTAAGGTACTGTAATGTTGTGTACTGTAGTGCGGTATAGTGCAGTGTAGTCTAGTGTAGCGTAGTGTAAAGAGTTGTAGTTGTAGTTGTGGTTGTAGTTGTAGTGAAGTGTGGTGTAGTGTAAATAGTGTAGTGTAGTGTATTTAGTGTAGTGACATGTAGTGGTAGTTGTAGTTGCAGTTGCAAATGTAGTTGTAGTTGTAATGTAGTGTAGTGTAGTGTTGTGTAATGTAGCGTAGTTGCAGTTGCATTTGCATTTGTAGTTGTAGCGTGCTGCAGTGTAATTAGCGTAGTGTAGTTTAATGTTGTGTAGTTGTCGCTGTGGCGGTGGTGGTGGTAGTAGTAGTAGTTGTTGTTGTTGTTGTAGTAGTAGTTGTTGTTGTGGTTGTTGTTGTAATTGTAGTTGTAATTGTAGTAGTAGTAGTAGTTGTAGTAGTAGTTGTTGTTGTTGTTGTTGTCGTTGTTGTTGTTGCTGTTGTAGTTGTAGTTGTAGTTGTAATTGTTGTAGTAGTAGTAGTAGTTGTTGTTGTTGTTGTTGCTGCTGCTGCTGGTGTTGTTGTTGTTGTTGTTGTTGTTGTTATTGCTGTTGTTGTTGCTGTTGTAGTTGTGGTGTAGTGGTGTAATTAGTGTAGCGATGTGTAGTGTAGTATAGTGTAGTATAGTGTAGTATAGCGTAGTATAGTGTAGTATAGTGTAGTATAGTGTAGTAAAGTGTAATTAGATGTAACTAGTGTAGTGTAGTGTAATGTAATGTAGCGTAGTATATTCGCATTCGGTTCTGCAATTAGTTGTAGTTGTCTATCTATCTATCGATCTATCTATCTATCGATCGATCAATCTATCGATCGATCTATCGATCGATCTATCTTTCTATCTATCCATCTATCTACCTGCCTAGCTATCTCTCTATCTGTCTGTTTAGCTGCAAGCTTGAAAACGAAGCTATTCTGCAGAGCTGACGGCCTCGTGCCCATGCGTCTTGCGATTTTTCCAGTCCATATCTCTGAAGTATTGCGCGTGCCACGAAAAAGTGATGCCAAGGTCATACAAAGTGCTGCCCCTGTCACACAAAATCATCTTCCCAAAACTGAAGATCTCTCATGCTCCAAAATGCAACCTCTCTCAGGAAATCAGCGCCCTGACCTCCTAACATCTCTGATGAACATGTTTCTTGTGCTGCGCCTGGCACGGAAAATGCATCTTTCCAGATCCTCTTCAAATGTCCCACGCCTACCATCGTTTTGGGACATACTAGAAAACCCTCACGTTTTGCTCGCTTTTGACAAGGTGCACAATCCGATGCGCCGGCCACGCGAAACGACATCTGAACGTCCAAAAGTGCTCCGTACCCTTCAGTTTTTTGCACTTTTGATTTCGAAATGTGCTTCGCGCCACGAAGGCGTGCACTTTTTCGACATGTCAACTTCCAAAAGTGGTCCGAGAATGGGGTGTTTTGCACATTTTGATTTCGAAATGTGCTTCGCGCCACAACGGCATGCACTTTTTCGACATCTCAACTTCCAAAGGTGGTCCGAACATGGTGTGCTTTGTGCATTTTGACTTGGACACGTGCTTCGCGCCAGAAGAGCGTGCAAGTTTTCATCTCTCATCTCCCCAGATGGCTCCGCACCCGCCGCTTTAGCGAGCCTACTTTTCGACCCTCCGCTGCCACAAATCATTGGAAAACACAATGAATCACGACTTTTCTACCTTTTCGCGCGCCTGCATCTTCTTTCTTCTCACTCTTTCTCTTCTCTGATCTTTCCTCTTCTGCTCTTCTCCTGTCTGACTCTTCTCACCTCTGGCTTTTCCATCTGTCCATATTGTCGGAAGTTTGACTTCTAAACTTCCTTTGACAAGCATATTGACATTGCATAACTAGACTATAATCTAAATGGCTACTGCAGTTTTTGATTTCTAGACACCAAACTTATGATTTTCTCTTTTCTGTTGGGTGAGATTGATGGAGGTTTGATGGAAGGTTGCTGTTGATGGAAGGTTGTGGATGCTTTTACCATGCCTGGAGATGATTCCAATGTAAGCGCGAAGAAATCGTGAGAAACTGATAGAAACTGCAGAACATTCACGTCACAAATCACTTGGCTTGCCTGGCTTGTCCAATAAAGCTAGTGCAAACTTCTCAGAAAGTATATACAGTATATCTATAGAAATCTGGTGAAATCTGCACAACATGACTCGAGAAACTGGTAGGGACGGTAGTGGGCATGACTCAGTCTGACAGGGGGCTGTCCAAAACTGGGTACCCCATAAACACCCAATGGCTTATCAAAAGTGTCCCTCTTAAAACTGCCACTTTGGAGTATATCAAACATGGCTTGCTGGAAATATGTCTTTTAATTAATACACGATAATTAATTACATAATTATATATATACACTTATTTTATGGTTCGATGATTTTGCGATTAAAACATATTAAAACCTCCATTTATCAACGATTTCCTATTGGAAAAGAACCAAAATGGACCATTCCATTCCCACCCCATAAAGGGCCTCTGCTGTCAGCCGCCACCAAGGCATACCAAGGCACTTCGATGGCTACGACCAGGGTTTCGTACTCTAAGAGCTTTCGGGCGGCTGCGATCTCCTGGTATCAGCATGACAGCAACATCGGGAACCCATTTCCAGCACATGCTTTGTCATCATTTTACCACTGAAAAAGCAACCTCACGAGTAGGCAACCCAGTTTTGAGACATGCACATTCTTTCTTACCATGTTGTATTGAGAGTCTTCCTGCCCTGAATTTAAGTATGAGCTGAAGCACAGGTCTGCAGTGGCTATGGATCAAAAATGATCAAAACCTGTAGTACCATATTTGGATTAATTGGGAGGATATGGGAGGATGAACATCCATTTGCCAGCGATTTTGAGGTTCACCAGGGTAGCCTGTTGGCTCACGTAGCATCCCATAATATCCCATGGCCCCACCTCAGGTGCCACGCCCAAGTTCTGCGCCACGGGCAGGAAGCGTTTGATGCGATTGAGATCATGGTCTTCCATGGCCATGGCCAAATCTAACCTGAGCCGTGGAATGCGACGGCTTGGAGCGTTTGGGAAGACGGACCTTCGGCCATCAACGGATCTACCTTCCCTGAAAGTGGCAACTTGAAGGGGAAAATGGGGAATAGCATTGGGGGGTGCAACTTGTGAGACCACCTCACGTCAAGGACGAGAGATCGCCATTGAGGGATGCAGGACATTGTGATACCGCTGATCTTGAGGATGCCGATGGTGATGGTGAACAGCACACTTGGAGGAAGTGGAGGAAGGAGGAAGGTGCAAACTGAGCTGAAGATGACAACGACGGCACAAAGCTAATCACATCTTCGCAATTGATGATGACTTTTGAGGATCGGAAGAGGACAACAACAACTGGTTCATCATGATGGTTTTGTTTTCCTCATTCTGGGGATTTCAACCACACATTGACAGTCATAACCATTGCAAGTATGAATGGCAAATTTGTTGGAATGTCCATCAAACCCCACCATGAATAAATGCCTCTTGGCTGCCTCCTGCGCTCAAGAAGAGGGAATGCGCAGCATGACTTTCTCTGGATGATTTAAAAAGAATTTAGGGTGGAAAGGTGAAAAACTAATGCGAGAGCAGTTCTGTGGGAAATATCTCAGTTTGGCTTCTGTGCTTGATCGCTGCCCATCTCACTCTTTGGGTAGAACGTCCAATGCGTTCATTTCCCGCCCAAACAACTGCTTTCCAAGACTGCAAGCTCACCAAAGAATTCATCCCCCTTCCATCCCCTTCCTCCTGCTGAGACAGTGAGTATCGGTCAAAAACGTTGTCTCAACTGACAGGATTTTGTCTTTGAGCCCCATGAAACAAAAAATCAACCAATGTCCGGATTTTGTGGGCGGCTGAATATGCCCAAATGTCGGCCCAAACCCAAAATATCAGAATATCTATAAATCCCATGACATCAATATTGATCACAGGTGCAGAACTTCTGCCTCTAGCAGAGCTGGCAGAGCCATTTGGGCAAGTGACTGTGCCTTCGCTCGGTCTGATGCGACGACCTCTTCTGATGCCTGGAGGCAGCACCCCGCTGAGTCCAGGAATGGAAGCCGATGAAGCGGGCTGATCCAATGGATTTGGCAAATGGATGCAAATGTTCCAGACATGGATTTTTTATGACATCTCAGAGTTCAACAGCATTCAGAAAAATTAGACTAATTCATCAATATTAATCATCATCACTATCACTGCTAGAGAATGCTAAGCCTCTGAAACAGTCCGAAAGCTGCGCTCATCTCCAAGAATGCAGGCAGCAGCCCATCAACCCGGAACGCAGCAACATCTTAAGGGTCAGTGGTCAATGTTCACAGCATGGTACCATCCGGCGATCACGTATGGCCGTATGGCAATGGAAAATCTTTATCTTTCATCTAAAAGAACCATCCATCGACATCCAGTCATCCATAAATAGCATAAACCATCATAAGTCTTCATCATTCACACTAACTAAGCTGAAACAGTTGCTATTTTTAGATAGTTGCCCTCACCGTCCAAATAGATGGGGAGTCTCGGCCACTGATGGCCTTGGTTTCCTTGGCTTTCGCTTCAGAGGTTTTGGCCTCAGGGACCTGTCAGGAGTGGCGCCGTCAGCTTTGGATATATAACAAATTGGCCAACCATGGAACACTGGAAACTTTAGATGTTCATGCAAATGTTTAAAAAAAACAGGAAAGCATCACTGAACTAGAACAGTTTCATGTAAACCTAATAGAAAGTTTCAGTTTAAGTGGTCATCTTTTGACCTGGTTTTTGTGACTGAACCCTTGAGACCCCCTATGTGCGAGAACGCACCGTCGGAGAGCTGGGCATTGCAGCACCTGCAGGGGATCCAATCATTGGGTGGTTTTTCGATGGATTAACAGTGACAGTTTGATACAATTTGATTCTGACCAAAAAAAATCAGGCTTTTCATATCGCAGTTGTTGCGTTTGGAACCCCCTTTCAAACAGCACAAAACATCTGAGAAAACTCGCTTAGTTCCCTCCTCACAAGTCACTGGCTGGTCAGGTGACGGACCAAATCAAGGTACTATGCCTGCTAGGTTGTCATTTACGGCATGAAGACTATTTGCAAAATATACAAACAAACACTATGGGATCAATTGGGATCATAGTTCTATGGTGTAATCCCCCTATTCCATCAAAATGGGGAAATACATTAATATTAATATTGCAGGAAGACAAACCCAATTTGTCTCAATGAAACACATTTCAGCGTCTCCAACACCCGACGTCATGTATATCCCAGGGAAGTATAGATTGAACCTACCAGGTTACCCACGGAGATGGTCTGCATTTCTGTTCTGTTTGCCACACTATTCGAAATAATTCTGTGAATTAGCATTAATAATGATAATAATAATAATATAACAATAGTAATACTAATAATTATATAATGATAATCGAAATATAATATATCAAAATACATAGTCTAATATCTATCTGTATAAATATATCATATCATTATTATAAACATCTTGATAACAGTAGCTTCATTGTTTCTTCAAACTTCAAACCACCGTTTCCCAGTGTTCCCTAGTGCCTTCTTTCCCGGGCGGTATGACCCCAGCAGCGGGACTCGGAGGACTGGCAACAGTGGCTACGTCTCCTGGCTGCGAGAAGTGTGGCTCTAACAAGTCCTTGGGGCACCTATGGACCAACAAAATGTGCCATCTTGTGGGTGGTCTTAGAATGTTATAAACATATTTCATATTACAGTATATTGTAGTATACATGTCGTATACATGTCGTATACTACAGTATAACCTGTCTTAAACTTTAACATGATCAAACTATGATCAAACTATGCCATCCATTTTGATCCATTTTTGCGGGGGTTATCATTGATAGTTGACCCGCACCTTTGAAACCATCCTGTCATATCAATGGTCTCATCCGACGGATCGGCGGATCAGCTGCTTGCGGCGACCGCTGAAACGGGCCCCGCGGGCCTCTCTTCATTACCGCAGTTGGTCGGACGAAGATACCATGCTCTGGGGCACACCTGTGATGAAGGCGTGAAGGCAAGATTCTAGTTGTTGAGGCTCTATCACAATGCAAAATGCTGCAATTTTTGCCCAAAATTGCAGTGCGCGCAACATTCAAGAGTCTTGACCACCCAAGATTCATTCGTGTGAAAGAGACAAATTTTGCTGAGAACCCGGCTGAAAGTATACTTCCCCCCGGACACTGCCATTGTTCTTTCCCACTTTCTTGTCCAGCCTGGCTCACAGGTTCTGTTCTTTGGGATCCTCTAAAATTTCAAGAAAACAGGACCATCCTTAAGCGAAGATGCAAGCGTCAAACTGAGGTCAGAGAAAAAATCGAGGCATATCAAACTGGCGATCATAAAACTAGATAAAACTATTTAAGACTCTATAGGATAATTATGGATAATTATCAATCAAGATCTTGAACAAAAGATGAACTGCATCGAATACAATGACCTTTGACAACATGTCTGCATGCCATTGTTTGACGCTGCCCATCTACCCTCTGAGAAAAATTCTGAGGAAACGTGGATAAAAAAACTCGCGCCCATGAAGGACATAATAATACAATATAGCTGGTGCATAGGATGCTATATTACAAATAGAACCCGCGCAAGACAGGTTTAAGAAATGTAACGCTAAAAGATCCAAAAACAAGGTTGCCTATAAATCCTATAGGATTTGCGGCAAACTTCCATGCTCTTTTCCGGGACTTCTGACCTCTTGTCGCAATTGTGAAACCACTTTTCAACTCTTCCAACGACTTCTCACCTCTCGTCAACTCTTTTCAACGACCTTCATTTCTGTGCACATCTTCTTGACTCTCCTCAACTCTCTTTTGATCTCTCTCTTCTCCTCTCAACTCCTTTCAACTCGCGTTGGCTCATCTCACCTCAGTTCCACCTGTCCAATTTTTTCTCAGCCCAGTCGAAGTGACGCAGTTGCAAACTTTCTTGTTCAGGCCTAATTGCCTTTCGATTTGATCATGGTTTCAACATTCGATTGTGTTATCATTCTCGTGTCATGTGCTACTGTTGACTGTTATTGACTGTTACCTTCCGTCCAACGTTCAAGCACGCTTGGGCCGCAGTTTTTTTTCCACGCGCGCGAAGAGCTGTGATGTCACGAGCAGCCATCTGTCAAGAGCGCTCGTGAGCAGCACAGCCGCACGCGTCTTTGAGTCCCGCATGCCTGAAAGGCGAAACGAGCAAGGATATTACGCAAGCAGCACAGCTGTGCGTGCCACCGGAATGCAGCAAGGCGTGGCAAACGAAGGCAGCACAGCCGTGCGCTCTTCTTCCCTGCTTCTTTCTGCTAGACATAATGTCGCCATCGCAATCCAGCTTGCGCAAGGTCACCTTCCCGCAAAACACAATAGTATATTACTCACGCAGCCGCAGCAGCGAGGAACCTCGACGCAGCCATCATTCCACTGCGATCTGCAGAGACTGAGTTGCGAAACACAAAAGAATTACAAACAACGGCTACACAAATTGGAGCTCCAAAACCGGATCCCGAAGCCCACGCACAAAAACGACGATTTTGACTTTGAAGCACTTTTTGAATCTTTTTGAAAGAAATTTTCAAAGGAAAATCATCAGCGCTAAAATTGACAAAAACTTGCTGCCAAAGGCCTTGCGCAACTTTCACGCAACCACTACAATACGATTTCGACAGGGACTTGCAAAAGACCTTCAGAATCGCACGCCAGTACTGGAGAACGAGTACCCTTCGAGAAGCCTTGGCGCAGCCATTCCACTGCGATCTGCGCAGACTGAATGGCAGAACACAAAAGAATTGCAACACACTACTGTAGAACACATCGCTTTGATGCACCAGTGCACAA
>Ga0126342_10015290_pt1 | contig 13463 bp, 10 predicted proteins | sample Cyp1metagenome_FD_92528 | JGI IMG/M metagenome (GOLD analysis project Ga0126342, IMG submission 92528) | Coral microbial communities from Lord Howe Island, Old Settlement Bay, Australia - Cyphastrea 1 metagenome | ecosystem: Host-associated > Invertebrates > Cnidaria > Coral ...
CACCAATCCTTCACCATCTCTTTTCCCTTTCCTGCTTTCCCCATGCCATCTTTACCTTTCTTTTGCTGCTTGTTGGAAGAAGTTGACATGTGGGGTTATCCGGCCCTTTAATTTTTGTGTCACAGGCGCAATATTTTGGCAATGCTTTCAGAAGATGAGTTGCGGGCGCAGTACTGTGGAGACCTCCATCGTCATTTTCGTGGCAGGCGCAACACTTTAGACGTGTCCTGTTGCGTGTTTTTTGCGAATCGCAGTGTCAGGGCTCCGTGAATCCACACTCTACACTCCAGACTTTACACTCCACACTTGACACTGCGCACTCTACACTCTACACTTGACACTCTACACTCCACACTCCACACTCCAAACTCTACACTTTACACTCCACAATCTACACTTGACACACCACACTGTACACTGCACACTCTACACTTTACACTCCACACTTTACACTCCACACTCCTCCCCACTCCCCACTCCACACTCCACACTCTACACTTTACACCCCACACTCTACACTTTAAACTTTACACTCTGCACTTCACACTCTACACTCTACACTGTACACTTTACACTCCACACTTTACACTTTACACTGTACACCCCACACTTTACACTTTACACTCCACACTCTACACTCCGCACTCTACACTTTACACTTCACACTTAACACTCTACACTTCACACTCCAACCTTTACAGCCCGAGAGTTGGTGAAGAATCCGAAAGCTTGATGCCTAGGGTTCCTCAAAATCTTTTGTTTAAATGCAGACAAATTTCCACCGCAATAGGTCGAGGGCCCTTCAAATTTCTTAGAGCGTTCTTAGTTATGTATTGTTTGAATCTACGCAATTTGGAGCGAGCTAAAGCGAGGTAACAAGGTGGAGTTGGCTGATTTGACAAGAGACATACGGAGAAAAAAAGGCCGGAAGAATTGTTTTTTCTGCAAAGCCAGGCTTGTCTGAGTTTCATAAGAGCAGCGCAGAAAAAGCAATTTTTTAGAGCCCGAGTTTTTTTTGGGAAATCCGGGCTTGTCTGAGTTTCACAAGAGCAGTGCCGAAAAAACATATGGCTAAACCCCAGCCTTTGCAGCCAGGGCAAAGAGAGAGAATCAGAAAGCAAAATACTTTAAAGGCAAGGGTCTTGTAGCACAATGGTCAGAGTGTCGGACTTCACGCTTGAAGATCTGAGGTTCAAGTCCCGGGCGGCGTATGCTTTGGGCATCTAAAACTTGGTTTCCTGAAAAATTGTTTTTCTGCAAAGCCTACATTTTCTTCAAGTTAATCCCTTCCCCCTAATATTAAACATCCCAAATAATAAACACTTCAGGTAGAAATATTTTTAGGGAACCCTAATAAATTAAGACCCTTAAAAAGAATAATAATTTCAAGATCAATTCAGTTTCCTTTTATAAAGACATGAAAATATTGCCAAAAATTTGATTTCAAAGCGGACCCTGATAATGAATTTAAACCCATAATAAAACAATATTTTTTTCGATTTCAAGATCATTTCAATTTCCTTTTTATAACGCAATTAATATATTGGTAAAAATTGGATCTCGAAGCGGACCCCAATAATAGATTTAAATCCTTAATACTTTTCGTTTTATAACGCAAGTAAAATATTGCCGAAAATTGGATTTGGAAGCGGACCCTAATAATAAATATAAATCCTTAGTTAAAATATCTCTTTTTTTCTTGATTTCAAGATCAATTCAATTTCCTTTTATAACGCAATTAAAATATTGCCGAAAATTGGATTTCGAAGTGGACCCTAAAAATAAACACCCCGGGGTTAACTAGCTTTTATTATTAGGGGCGAAACCCACAAATGGTAGCTTTTTTTGGCAATTGTTTTCTAAAGGGAATCGATTCTAAAAAGTCAAAGTAGCCAACCTGAAATTTTCCAAAATTAGAGATGGACCCTAGTTTTTTTTTTTTAATTCGGGGGGTCTAGTGGGGCAAGGGATTATTGGGGAAAACAATGTTTCAGGTTCCCAAGTCTATCCATATATAGATTTTGAGTGGGTTGGAAGCAGTCGAAGCATGCGCCAAGAACAATTTTTCGGAGCTTGAAAAATGGGTTTTTCTGCAGAGCCCGATTTCATGCACAAAAGGGGGCGCAATACAAAAAAAATGAACCGCAAAGGGAAATTGCAAACCTCGCGTATAAGCAGTAATTGAAGAATTTGGCAATCCTATTCCAGGGTCCCTCAAATTCTTAATGTATTTTGTGCTGGGTATAGCTGAATATATGTAACCCACCTTGGATTCGAGCCCCTCAAATTCTTATACAGTGATTTCTTCTACAACACTCAAACTGTACACTTTACACTCCACACTCCCCATTCTACACTCTACACTTTACAATCCACACTCTACACTCCACACTCTACACTTATATACACTATACACTTTACATTCCACACTCTGCGCTCCAGACTTTACACTCTTCACTTCGCACTGCGCACTCTACACTCTACACTTGACACTCTGCACTTTACACTTTACGCTTCACACTTTATACTGCGCACTTGACACTCCACACTTTACACTTTACAAACGACACTTTACACTTTACATTCTTTACTTTACACTCCACACTCTGCACTCCAGACTTTACACTCTGTTCCTTACACTCTACACTTTACACTCCGCACTTTACACTTCAGACTTTAGACTCTACACTGTACACTCCGCACTTTACACCCCACACTTCACATTTTACACTCTGCACTTTACTTTGCCAACTCTACACTCCACACTTTGCACTTTACACTCCGCACTCCACACTCCACGCTTTACACTCCAACTTTACACGTAAGACTTTACACACCGCACTTTACACATGATACTCCACACTTTTCACTCACTCCACAATTTACACTCCCCACTTTACACTCTACACTTTACACTCCCCACTCTACAATCCCCTCTTCACACTGCATTCCCACTCAGCACTGCACTTTCTTCACGCTCCACGCTTTGCACTCCACCCCCTTCCACATTCCACAGTGTCTACAGTGGACTGGCTCGGTAACAGGGGAAAAATGTAGAAGACCGTTCAAATAACTGTGCGCAAAGCTGTTTTACGTGACTGCATTCGGATTCGTGGGCGGTAAGTGCCTCGGTTGTACACGCAAAACCCGACTCGGTCGTACACGTCAGAAAACAAATCAGTTATGCACGCAGATAATGATGATGATGGTGATGATTGATGATGATGATGATGATGATGATGATGATGATTATGGTGAAGTAGCGGTTGTGTCCCTATAATGAAGTTGACTAGCCCCACCCAACCCCCCCAAGGCTGTGTGTATAACTGAGTCAAATTTGTGTGTACACCTGAGTCAAAATCCTGTGTGCGCAACTGAGTCAATTTTGTGTGGCCAGTGAGGCGCTTACCTTCGTGGACTGCATCTTGTATTTTTTCTGAATGTAAATCAAAAAATAGTCAAAGCGTATTTGGCTATGGTTCACACATAGTAAACCATACCAAATACGTTTGTCAGAAAACCATCTGGTTATGGATAAATGATGATCAATGCTTGGTTTGCTTGTGGAACGATACAACCCCCACAGTTTTTTATGCAAAACAATTTGAAAATCTGGACCAGGTGGCCATGCATGCAGAACTGAGAGACATTGACGCGACCCTTGGAATTTCTAGGTGGCAGCCAGTGGAACTGGTGATGCCATGGTCAAGTTACATGAGTTGCTGTCTGAAGGAAATAGCCATTTCCCAAGAAAAGGTGCCCCGTAGTTAGCTAACTTGGTTTACAACTTCAATTTCTCTTGTCTTTGGCAGACATGCTAAAAACTCATTGAGTTTTAGCCGCCTTATGGCTAGGGGATCACCTTGAGCATAGTAGGAGTCAATAACGCCGATCACTTAGGGAAGGCCATTGATGATTTTGGATGACCAGGGCCGTTTGATCCCATGCAACTTCACACATATGGTTTGAACCGGAGCATCTACCCAACAATGACAATAAATAAAAAAATACATCTGTATACACATATATATAATTGAAAACTAGGGGGAAGAACTGAGTTAGTCTTGTCAAACTGACATCCAAATGATCAAATTGATAAACAGTGAAATTACATGTGTACGAGAAATAAAAAGGGGCAAACAGGAAAAACCAACTATAGTGTTTGCTGGTCATTGTTGTCATAGTTTCCTCGTATAGTTTTTTATCAGCTGAACCAACCCTAACCAACCCATGAAACAGCCTTACGTGTCTCCAAGCGGTTGGTAACTAGGTTACACATGTAGATTCAAAGCCTCGACGTTCGTGGTCCAAAACCAAGATAGCAGTTTTTGCAACATAGTGTTTGCCGACTCATTGACAATTTTGAATGAGCTGTCTGCTGGTCAGGATGATACGGAGCACAAGAGCAAATCAGCACATCCGAAAAAGATCACCAGGTTATATAATACTAATACTAGCATCACCAAGCAGTTTCTCACCCATGCAAAACCTCCTGATTGCAGATTTTGTGGGCACTGTTGGTGGCTGCTGCAGCAGCAGTCCAACAGTCTAATAGCATTTCACCTGCTATGCAAGCCTTATACAATACTGTTCCTACAGGGCACAGACAAAAGGCATACCAAAGCTGCAGTTATTGATTTCTGGTGTCCACTTGTTTTGCTTTATGAAGTCGCCGCGTTCGCATTTAGTTGATTGTAAGCATGCAAGTTCAAAACATTTGTATGTGAGTCAAACAGGCCAGCATCCAAAGATTGCGAAGGTCTTTGCATCCCACAGTTGCAATTTTTGAAAAATATTGCCGCTGTATTGAAGGACCAATGTACCATCAACATCCTTCAGCTACTGCCAGCGGACCGAAAACCGTCCTCGTAAAACGCACGTTTTTGCTAGCGCGTGTTCCCAGGTCATGAAGAGGCGGGGCGGGCTGGAGGGGCAATTTAACGTTCCTTGTACTTCTTCCGCTACATGTTGCTACACTGCACAGGTGTCTGGTAGTGTTGCTTCGCTGAATACATGAAGGGGTGGGGTGGGCTGGCGGGGGCATGTTAACGTTCCTTTCTTCCGCTACTGTTGCTACGCTGCACAGATGTCTGTTAGTGTTGCTGGGGTGCGGTGGGGTCGCGGGGGAATGTTACTGTTCCTTGTACTTCTTCAGCTACATGTTGCTACACTGCACAGATGTCTGGTAGCGTTGCTTCGCTGTATACATGAAGGGGTGGGGCTGGGGTGGGGGCATGTTACCGTTCCTTGTACTTCTTCAGCTACATGTTGCTACGCTGCACAGATGTCTGGTAGTGTTGCTTCGCTGTATACATGAAGGGGTGCGGTGGGGCCGCGGGGGAATGTTACCGTTCCTTGTGCTTCTTCAGCTACATGTTGCTACGCTGCACAGATGTCTGGTAGTGTTGCTTCGCTGTATACATGAAGAGGCGGGGCGGGCAGGGGGGGCAAGTTAACGTTCCTTGTGCTTCTTTAGGTACATGTTGCTACGCTGCACAGATGTCTGGTACTGTTGCTTCGCTGTATACATGAAGGGGTGGGGCTGGGGCGGGGGCATGTTACCGTTCCTTGTGCTTCGCCCGCTACATGTTGCTACGCTGCACAGATGTCTGGTAGTGTTGCTTCGCTGTATACATGAAGGGGTGCGGTGTGGTCGCGGGGGAATGTTGCTGTTCCTTGTACTTCTTCCGCTACATGTTGCTATGCTGCACAGATGTCTGGTACTGTTGCTTCTCTGTACGCATGAAGGAATATGGGGTGGGGTCGGGGGAGGGCATGTTTACAAAGAGCAAAGATCGTCTCCTCTGAAGTGCTGGCAGTGGAGATATGTGAATCTGCATACCTGTTTCCAGCAAAAAAACACTGAAGCTCCTGCTGTAAAAAAAGAAAGAAAGAAAAAACATGTCAACATGCCCCAATGAAATGAATCCAAAACCGACACGAAACGCGAATTTTAGCCAGATTCTCGCGCGAGAATTTGGCACAATTCGGCCTGCAGAAATGTCTTTTCCGCTTTGGCACAGACCGTACACGGCGAGCTTGGGGCTCGAGCTCTGTGGTGCCTGGCCCAAACTGTATAGGGGGGCCTTAGCGGCGCACCAGAGCCGAAGTCTGTGGCGAGATCTCCAGCTCTCTGGGGTGCGCCGGACCCGATCCTTATACCAAATGCCAGAAAAATAGATTGTCAGAAAATTAGGCAATGACACTTTATGATATTTTCATTTTTGTTCAATTGTTGCCTGGTTTACCCCGATAAACATTGATGTTTCCGTAAGTCCGCACAAGGGCAACCTATTTATAGTCAAATGCAAAAAAGATAACTGGCGAAAATTTGTTGGCGAACTTTTGCTGGCGAAGTTTTGCCGGCAAAATTTGCGGCGATTTTTTCTGAGTGAAATATATAGTATGAGTCTGCGGCGAAGTTTGCGGCGAAGAATCGGCGAAATTTTATTTGCTTGCATTTTCCTCTTTCAAAAAACCCACCGATATTCCACAACAAACTTCACCATGCACCACGGCCCCAAGCCAAAAAAATCCACCAGGCGGCGAAAGTTTCTCCACCAAATATATCCATTAGAATCTTCGTGGCGCAATTTGGATTGTCAATTTGTGGGGCCAGTGTTTTGATGCAACGATTTCATAGCGGCTCACGTCCCTGATTGCAGGTTTAGGTGGCTACAGCAAGGAGCATGCTTTTTTTTTCACGAAAAAATGTGCAGGCACTTCTGGGGAACCCTTGGTCCAAGAAAATATTCTAGATATCAGATATAGAGTGTCACCACATTTTCCAGATAGAATGCCGGAATATTTGCTGGATAAAACGCCAGGAACAATGCCGAAACAATTCCAGGTAGAGATTGCTAGTAAATATGTCAGATAGAATGCCAGATAGAATGCAAGAATTGATATCAAATAGAAGGGTCAGATATAAAATGCCAGAAGAATGCCAGATAGAATGCGAGAATGTATGTCAGATAGAATGTTATGAATATTGTCGGATAGCATGTCGGAATATTGTCGGATAGAATGTCGGAATACATGTCAGATAGATTCTCAGAATGGATGTCAAATAAAATGCCAGAAATATCTAGAATCTAGAATTTATGTCAGATAGAATGCCAGACAGAATGCAATACTGTGTCAGAATATTTGTCATATAGAATGTCAGATTTTGTGTCAAGCTGCATCCCATTGTAGATGCCAAATAGAATGTCAGACTATATGTCAGACAGTGCCAGAAAGAATTCCAGATAGAATGCAATAATTCATGTCAGATAGTATCTATAGGAAATTTGATCAGCTAAAATCGCAGACAAAATATTTTTTGGGGCCAGGTAGAATGTCGGCATATATGTGTGATAAAATGTCAGGTAGCATGGCACAAAATATGTATCAGATAGGATTTCAAATAGAATGTAAGGATATTTGCTGCGGTGGGGATCATACGAAGTAAAGAAATGATGTTTTGATGTTTTCAATGGGCAAGATAATGTTGCAGCAAAGCTTCTGGGACACCAGATTTTCCATCACCTTCTGAGGAAAATTGGGCGACTGGCAGCGTTGATGAGTCACTGTGACACTGGGCAGTGGATCAGCGGCTCGGAAGTACCTTGGATGCAAGCATAGCAAGGCAACAGGGATGCATATAGCTACTACTACAGTGTACACATACATGTGCACAATATAAATTGTAGATTCTAGATAGAAGGAATTATGAATGAATAGATCGATAACAGATGCATGAATGGATAGATAGATCCATCGAGTAAATAGATAGGTAAACAGTGAGCCTGAATCGACATGATGTCTGTGTTGTGTTCGATATGCAGGTGAGGAGATATCAGACGACCAATAGTGGTGAGGAGCAGAATGATACAATCTAGCTGTGGGGATAGGTTTGACGGTCAGAAAGATGAGGAATAGGAACAGGAACAGGAACAGGATAAGGTTGTGATATAGATATTGGCGATATTGGTATTGTCTTGGATGATGATAACGAAGATGGTTGGGATGACGAGGAAGAGGATGCTGCAAAGGTGAGTGTAAATGCAACTGTGCTGTAAGATTTGATGTTCCGGTAGATGTATGCAGGTAGAAGTAAACGCATATAGCTGTCATGGCTCAGGGACTCGTAGTGCACTTGAAATCATGTAGTACAAGTAGTATATGCCGGCCTGTATTACTGAAGGGGTACTTGTGTCTGTAGCGCTTGCAGTTGGAGTGTTGCCGTTTTTGATGTAGTTGTTGCTGTCGGGTCGTCGTCGTCGTCGTTGCTGTTGCCGCTTGTGATTCTGGTTTGGAAGCGATGCTGGTGATATTCACAGCGCTGCTGTTTATGTTTAAATATTGTTCTCACGAAATCACCAAATTTGTATATTGCAGCCAAGCATCATCCACGCAACAGTCACACTGACATTTCCCTCCCAAGGAGCAGCATCCAATATGTGCATGTTTCAATGCTCCCCGGTCCCCGAGTTCGTACACACTACACACATAGGATCCTGGGTCTTTAACCAGTTACCCCCCAGTAATAGACAGCTGCCATCCCAGTTGCTACAAAGCGGTGGCCATCAGTTAAAAGTTGGTTTGTACATCCCATTTAAAGAATTACGTGTACATATAGATTTATATGTACACGGATCTATACCATGATCTAGCAGTTCTATTAGATATAAACCATGTTTGCAAACAATTTAAAGCACCACTTTTTGGTAGTTTCAGGGATAATCCGTACATCAGTCAGTTTACCGACTTGACGCCCAGGAGCTTGGGATCCACCATCGTGCAGAGCACTTGAAGGCAGTGCACTGTATGTTTTTTGAAGGTTTGTCAAAAAATATGGCCCCAAATTTGAGAGTTATGCTGAATGACCTTGTTTTTTTGGACACTGCTTGTTGATTTTCACGTGGCGATATTAAGCGGTTTGTTTTGATGTTTGTCATTGTACAAAAACATATTGCACATATACTCTTACTGTTCTTATATATCTTCATGTCGTACATCCAGTCAATTTGACGTCATGGTTTTGAATGGTTTAAAGAGATTTTGTTTTTAACACACCAACAAATCAAAAATCACAATCAAATAGTACAAGGTGCGTTTATGTATCTGAGAACGTGTTTGTGCCATGTTACTTCCTTTTTTTTTATGTTTGACCGTTTGACCCATTCATTCCAAATATTCCCGCCATTGGTTTGATGTAAATTGCCAGTGCCTGAAAAGCGACCGGAAGAACCGGGACTCTGGTACTAAACTCTGTCAATGATTGTAACTGATTTGGGAGGAAATAGAAACTTGACATTCAAATTTGTGATTAACACGACACCAATCAAGTGAAAGGCGCCTATCATGATTTTTTGTTGAGTTATGACCTCATGGACGGTGTTTCCTGGGATTTGGGCTGGTATGAAAATTGGGTTCCACTGATTAAGTCAGTTTTTGCCCGTTAAAATAGCCATTTGAAGCTATGCGACACCCATTCGTCTTATACTAATCTTGGTAACGGCAACCTTGCTGGTAAGATGGTTGCAATTGGGGAAAACTATCCCAAAATAGCCCAACGTTTCAAGTCAGTGAAATACTATACCAAATCGCCCGCAATTATATAGACAATTTTGTTATGAAATCACAATGGTGACTTGGGCCATGACTCATGACTCAAGAACCCCCCCTAATATAAATGGATACTTACATTCCCGCAATAATGTAGGTTCATCATCTCGCAGATCTGTACGGCGCAGGTTCTTCGGATCCATGATACCAATGCGTAACGTGACAGCCGCATCCGAGCCTGCTGTGATTTTCAACGGTTTGGGCCATCAAGGGCTTACGGATGCTTCAGGGATAGGCATATGTTGGGTGATGTCTGGGAATGAGATCTTTTTTATGTTCGATGTTCCATGAAACCGCCCATATTTTCCATTTTCTGATGTCATCTGAGGTGATATAGGAAGAGGGTCGCCGGGTGATCAGGATGACTGTGTTGGCAGTGGTCCTTCAGCACCGGATCCTTCCAATAGACCCATCAACCCTTCTGGCAATATATCTATAGGCATTGTGAAATCTCAAGTCTTAGAGTTGCCCAGACCAGGAACAGCAGGAGCGTTTGCGGTTCGACATGGGTTGGGTTGGTCATCTGCTGACACGTTTTCCAACTGGTTGTGAATAAGTTGTGAACCTTTGCACTTAACCTGGTGGCCCAAGGAGTTTGGATTCAGAGTGCGCTGCTCGATGCTTCAGAGGGTTGCGACATGCGACAACACGCTCCGTCGTGTCCCATCCTGTGCATCATCTTAAAAGTAGCCGGCCTATTGCCGATGTCGTCTCTTCCCACCAGGTTCCGATTTGGAATACTCTCTGAAGTTAGTAAAGTGACTCATGGATACTCATGGCCTGTATCATTTCATTTTGGTTTGGATGAGTGTTTTTTTCACGAGGGTGTATTTGCTATACTGCAAGAACTTCCTTCAGTGAAGTACTATAGAAGTACTATAGAGCAAAAATGAAGTGAAGGCTTACTCACTTCAGAGATAACATGACACACCACATTTTGCATCAACAAAGCCAAGTCCCAACCCTGAAAGTGCACTCACTGCGTCGGCGAATTTCAGAGGGTTTCACGGCACTGCTTGATGCTGCTCTGAATTCAGTTCACGCACCGGTTGATTTCCTGAAACATCCTAGACCCCATGTTCAAACACGGGTTTATCATTCATTTCCTTATACCATCTTGCAAATATCTTCTCATTGTTTAAACCTAAGACCTAAGTCTCCTTTATTTGATGATTGTCTGAGGAGTACCCCTGCAATGTTTCCAGACAAAACCATTTATGGATATCTATGGCACTTTTTCATGTTTTTAGATCTGAATCCAGGCGTGTCAAACCTTGCCATTTCCGACAGGCCAGCTGGTCCCCCCAAATTGGTGATGTACTGCAAGAGGGGATGTGTCCTAGTCAGGCTAGAAAGAAAAGACCGCAGGGTATCTACCATTGGCAATGACATTGGGTTCGATTAAATTTTACTCCATCGCTGTACTTGTTAAGAAATATGTAGACAACATGTTCGATTGGTAGTGAAGTCATTCCATGAAGTTGAGGGAGACTGCTTGTGTGTTGGTGGTTTCAGAGTTACAGCCATGATGGGGAGAACAATGTTAATGAAATTTAGTGAATAGAATCGTGGTGTTGTCAGAAACAAACTTGGTGATACAACAAGGATCAGCCAGGAATCTTGGAGGCTTTGAGCGATTAGATCTGTTGGGCATCCACCTTCTATGTTACAATTCAACCTAAAGAAGTTTTCAATGCCAACTGGCCAACTGGTCTTAGTGGTGATCATCATTCAGCAGGACTAGGACATATCAAAACAATGGTGTAAACTGCTTTCAGACTAGAACTGGCTTTGCTCAGGTGAGAATCCTGCACTCGATAAGGGCCGCGACCACCAACCAATGTTAATAAACTACCAATTTCTGAATGCTGCAGGGGGGGAACTAATTTTAATACCAAGTGATCACTGTTCATCCGAATCAATAGTCAGGGTTTGTTAATCCGGGGTTGACATTACCTCCTTTTTTTATCCGTACTTTAAGGTTCTATAGATTCTGGGGATGGCTGGATCCTGTTTGAAATATTTTTATCCGGATAGCCTGGACCGCTGAAAGCGATCCATGCTGCCATGCCGATGGATGTTCCACGGCTCCTGGTGTCTCAAGACGTCGCAATCACCATTCATCGTAGACCCAGGTTTGCTAAAATCTTACAGTATACCTTTGGTGAATACCAGACATGGACCCAGCATGTCAAACCATGGAGTTGTCGTTGATTAGCGTCTTACTTTGACAAGTTTACACGTCACGAGCCTGAGGGCACAGGTATTTATTTCTATATATGCCCCTATATTTTCTGTTTTAGGTGTCTATATAGAATCACACTAAAAATGCAGAACGGTTCACAACTGATCGGTCTTTTGAACCGTGTGTCCCAAATCATGACATGGACGATAGCCTCCTGGAGGCGCTGAATCCGTTTGGAAATCACCAAAAATGAAGTCCTGTGAAGCAGTTCATATTTTGACGAGGGTCCAATCATACATATATATATATATATCATTATATATATGATTCTGTCTTGGGCCTTGGGCGATCGTTTTGCCAAAAGAAGTTTAGAAGTCAAACTTCCTACAATATGGACAGATGGAAAAGCAGAGGTGGGAAGAGTCAGAGAGAGAAGAGCAGAAGAGAGAAGATCAGAGAAGAGAAAGGGTGAGGAGAAAGAAGATGCAGGTGCGCGAAAGGTAGCGGTGCGCGAAAAGGTAGCAAAGTCGCGAAACATTGTGTTTTTGCAATGATTTGTGGCCCAGCACGGCCGAAAAGTAGGCTCGCTAAAGCAGCGGGTGCGGAGCCATTTCGTCGGATGGGAGATGGAAAATTGCACGCCGTTGTGGTCCGAAGTCAAAATGTACAAAGCACACGATGTTCGGACCAAAAGTGTGGAAGTTTAGATGTTGAAAAAGTTCACGCTGTTGTGGCGCGAAGCACTTGTCCAAGTCAAAATGTACAAAACACATCAGCTCCGGACCACTTTTGCAAGTTGAGATGTTGAAGCACCGTTGTGGCGCGAAGCACCTTTCGAAGTCCAAATGTTAAAAACACCACATGTTCGGACCACTTTTGGACGTTCAGATGCCGTTTTTCGTGGCAGGTGGAAGGGATTGGGCACCTTGTCAAAAGTGAGCAAAACGTGAGGGTTTTGTAGCTTTTTCAAAAACGATGGCACGTGTGGGACATTTGAAGAGGATCTGCAAACATGCATTTTCCGTGCCAGGCGCAGTACAAGAGACATGCTCATCAGAGATGTTAGGAGGTCAGGCCGGAAATTTTCTGAGAGGGGTTGTAGTTTGGAGCATCAGATCTTCAGTTTTGGGAAGGTGGCAGGACTTTGCATGACCTGGCATCACTTTTTCGTGGCAGGCGCAATACTTCAGAGACATGGACTGGAAAAATCGTAAAACGCATCCGTAGGAGGCCGTCAGCTCTGCACTCAACTTTCCACCGTTGAAGGAAGTCTCGCATAATTGCTTTGTTTTTGATGTTGTCAACTTGAAAAATTGAGGGCGGCTCGCAGAACTGCTTCGTTTTGGATGCTGTCAGGTTCAAAAATTGAGGACGTCTCGCAGAACTGCTTCGTTTTTGATTTGTCAGGTTCAAAAATTGAGGACGTCTGGCAGACTTGCTGCGATATTGATGTTGTTAAGTTCAAAAATTGAGGAAGTCTAGCTTCGTTTTCAAGCTTGCAGGTACACAGATAGATAGATAGATAGATAGATAAATAGATAGATAGATAGCTAGATAGCTAGATAGCTAGATAGCTAGATAGCTAGATAGCTAGATAGCTAGATAGCTAGATAGCTAGATAGCTAGATAGCTAGATAGATAGATAGATAGACAGCGACAACTACAA
>Ga0126342_10015291_pt1 | contig 13463 bp, 8 predicted proteins | sample Cyp1metagenome_FD_92528 | JGI IMG/M metagenome (GOLD analysis project Ga0126342, IMG submission 92528) | Coral microbial communities from Lord Howe Island, Old Settlement Bay, Australia - Cyphastrea 1 metagenome | ecosystem: Host-associated > Invertebrates > Cnidaria > Coral ...
ACAAGGTGGTGCCCCCTAGATAGCTAAGTTGGTTTATAACTCCAATAACTATGGTTTATAGGTGATATATCTATAGTTAATGGGATTATAAACCAACTTATAACTGGGGGGCACCACCTTGTAAGTAACTATGGTTCATTTCTACCATGGACTGGCACGTAAGAAACATGTGTCAGTGTCCGTCTGAACAAAGAAACACATTTGCCTAATCCATCTCTTGAGGTCCCACTACCAAAGACCTCCATGGCTGACCCCTCTTCCAACATCTTCCAAGCAACAATTTCAAAAAACCTCTCCAAACCACCAAAAAAACATCAAAAAAAACCCTCACAAAAAACAGAAATATGCAGAAATCAAAATCATATATGGCAGTGTGTGAAAAACCTTGTACCCCTGTAGTTCACATTAAATAGCTGGGATTTATGGATGTTCAACCCCCTAAAAATGGTATTAATAGGTATTGATCCATAGCCATATGATCAAAACACATACCCTCTGGTAATTTAACGTAGCTATTGAAAATGGCCATTTATAGTGGATTTTCCCATTGAAAATGGTGATTTTCCATAGCTATGTTAAATTACCAGAGGGTATCCTCAGCTACCGCAGATCCCCACCATCACTGCCCGGACCTACCGGTCTCAGCGCCAGTTCCCCGGTGTAGAACGGCGCCCCCGCGGCCGTCGCCGTGGCGCCGGTGCCGGCGGTGCCGGCCACGGAGGGCGTCTCCGGCGTCAGCGACACGGGACCCGAAGAGGGCGTGGCGTTGGAGTCGGCGCGCCGGGGCTCCTCCTGGGGACCAAATGGGAATCTAACCACATGGGTTTATACTATATCATCTGGGTAAATTATAATAATTCACCAACCTGAATTAAGGCCATTTGGGAATGATTTCCCTTATTAACCATGATTCCCAGTGAGGTCGCAGTGAGGTCGTTATAATTTACCCAGATATCATAGAATAGGTTATATAAATATATATATTAGAATAACTATAGTTGATGGAAGGTTTATATTTTGGAAAAATATGGGATATCCGATATGGTATATAAATTTAGTGTTTTAATAAGTTATAAGTTATAAGGATAACCCAATGTGCTAGAATTTGTATTATAATGTTAAGACCCTCCCACGGACGATGGTAGGGATAGACTGGGGATTGTGGGGAGATTCATAGAAATAGAGATTTGTAAGCAAATGGGGATATAACGGGATATTCATATCATGGGGATTTATAATATTACCAAGAACAATAGGGATATTTGGATGGATATGAAAATAGGCTATTAATGGGATATTCAGGGCATAATTAATGCGATTTACTGAGATACAATGGGAATAGAACGGGCATATAGTGGGGTAGCACCATGTGATGTGGGGCTGCTTGGTTGACACACCCCAGGAATACTATAGTTAAACCGTTATAAGCATCATACAGCCTACTTATTTGAGTTATAAACCAACTTAGTTCTCTAAGGGGGCCTTCCCATTTAAGCTAATGGTCCCAGGTAACTTGATTTGATCATCGAAGTAGAGCGAAAACAACAGTAGATTCGGATATTTATGGATTTTTTGACCAGTTGGAACAAGCACATGTTTCACATGTTGATTTCTGAGTAATTTTCAAATCACCCACCTTTTCTGAATGCTGAAATCAATTGCAGGTGGCACATATGTCGCCATTAAATCCATTAAATATTCGGAAGATTGGTCAACAATGATGGGACAACGCAATGACTGATAACAACAATAGCTGGTTGGTGGTTTCAACCCCTCTGAAAAATATTAGTCAGTTGGGATTATTATTCCTAATATATGGAAAAAATAAAAAATGTTTGAAACCACCTGTGATCGCATGACCTTTTTTGGGATCCCAATTCTAGATGGCTAGTGATCCAACCGAGTCGTCTTCCTTCATCCCCATATTTTTGTGTCACATTCCCACAGTCCACTCAAAAATGTTGGGATTTTCTCCACCAAGCAAATGGATAACGTTTTTTGATCCAATCGGGACTTGGTAATCTAATATGGCTATGGTTTAGATGTCGTATTGAGTTCGATGGGAAACATATTAAAGCATACCACAATTTTGACATATCTTAACATTGTGCATGTTCAGTTTGCAAACTGTACAATTACCAGAAATGATGGATGATTAACGGTTATACATCCCATTGTACATCCCATTATATATATATATACATATACCATTATGTCGCTAATTATATAAAGGTATCATTACTTTAGAACTCCCCATGGAAAAACCCAAATTTTAAACCCAGTCCGAATCCATGCAATTGCGATGTTTCAAGACTTCAGTGGACCCAGGTGTCATTCCAAGCGTGCGCCCGAGCTTCCACGATGTAGCCATTCCGAGCACCCGTCGCATCGGCTTTGCCTTGCCGCCAGCTTTGTCGCGGCGAGAAAGTGGCCCATTTCGCATGTGAAAAAATGAACTTTGTGTTGTGGGAATATAGAATTGGGTATGTGTATACATATATATATTATTGAATATTATTGATATATCATCAATAGTTCACCAATGGGATTATATGTCATGGATTATCATGGGATATACTTTGGACTATATATCATTCTAATGCTTAACATTATTTCACGAAAACTCACCAATCCAAATGGCAAGGTCATTGTGGTATAGTTTCCCGGAGCTATCTCTAGATATCCTACGAAAAAAGGTAGGTAAACCGTTGAGGAGTTTCCTGCTGGAAAATCGTGGAGTCTTTTTGGATGCCATTGATTGATTATAATATTTCACTACCCTGAATTAAGGCCATAAAAGGGGATGATTCCCCTTACTAACTATGATTAACTATGATTATAGTGAGGGAGAACAGTGAGGTCGTTATAATTTACCCAGATTAGTGGCACTATTTCGTCGAATTTGGATCAGACACCGTCTTCGCTGCTGGTGCTCTTGCTTTCTGGCCTCAGCGTCTGGCGTCCACACTGTGCTGCAACAGATTCCGGCTTGCGCTGACTCGCAAGGCTAGATACATCAGGTTTCATAAGTGATCCCGTGAAATTGATGAGATAATGCAATAAACATCAATAAATCATACAATGTGGGGCCCCCCAGTTATAAGTTGGTTTATAAACCCCATTAACTATAGTTATAAGTGCTTGATCTGAAAAAAACTTGGTGTTCATAAGTAGTCCATGATATCACAGCTGTTGAATTCTGTTAACCCATCCCCACATCTGACCAGAACTCCGAGTTTGGCATCAGGTAAAACTCAGATGCATCGAGGAAATCTCCATCGGCTGCCTTTAGATGTCCAGATATCTAATTATTAATATACCGTAAATACATTTATAGAGGTATAATTATTTATTATAATCTGCGATATACAGTATTTAATCTGTTTGAGGTGCATTTGAGTAATTTTCTCTCTGTCACAATATGTTCATGTCACACCATCCGAATCCGACAAATTGCCCAGAAACCTGACTTCCAAACGACCAAAAGACACCAATTGAGCCATGAAAAATACTGCGATTCCATCTCATGAAATACCACTTGGTTTTTTAATCGGCTTTTCTAGAAAAAGGATTTTTGTTCACAACCATGAATTAGGACCTAATAGGATAAAAACATGGTCGGTTAGTTCATAATCCCAACAACCATCAACAAATATCAACAACCCAGGTAGTAGGTGCTATAATTCCCTATGTTATCACCAATCAACCCAGCTAATTTCTTGGTAAAAGAATCAGAAACAATCATCAACATCATCAACCCCCAATGACTCACCATAAATTTATAGGTATAAACTTACCATTCCCGGCGTTTTAAGTCAGTGATCCCAGTGATCCCTTAATCCCAGCGGCAAGGGAGGCTCCAAGGATTGGGGCGCGGCCATGCCAGGACCTCATCCCCCAAAAATGGAGAAGTAACATGTATGTATATATATATTATATTAAATTATATATAGCTTTGTTTGTTCTACATAATATAGTGTCCCTATATATATAATAACTACATATATATATATAATATGAATTATTAGGATTCGAAACATCTGTTCAATCAAAACTACAGGAAATTGAAGGTATCTGATTACCTGCTGCGTGGCGGGAAGAGCATGGATATTTTGTTCGGTAAAGGTTTGAAGGTCAGACGTATGGGGCTGTGAAATAGATTCCCAACCGGATGTTTGGCCATGAAACGGTGCTCCCAATCTTAAGTCTTAAGCACTATTCATCGGGCTTGGTCGAGCATACGGTCGCTGGAAATGATCAGATATTGAGACAGGCTCTCTTACGTAGCTATGTAATGCTATGTATACGTAGCTCAACAAATGCCTGCTGGTTAGCCCCATTCATTGGATTAGAGCGACTGGTCTGGGATTACCACCATTGTAAAATGCCCCGGGTCAACAGCAATTGCTCATGGGTTATCCACCCATTTCTGTTGACATCCCCATCAAGCACCTAAAAGTCCGGTTTAGACAAGCAAACCAGATGTCTTTCCCTTTCATTATGCTTCGTTTTCACCAGTGCATCAAGCTCCCTTTCTGTCCAGCAACTCATGAAAAGCAGCTCCACCAGTTCTTGACTTTTTTCCTGGTGCCAGTCGCATAAGGAGACAACGGCCGAAGATGACACAGGAATAGAACAAGCGACGAAGCAGAAAAATGTGTTGCCCCCGTAGGACCGATAAAACGGTCATTTTTTGCTGGGAATTTTTGTTTCTTTTTGAGGCAATACTAAACTCAATTCGGCGGTTTTGAACCACACCACACCAATGATGAAACGACCCCCCGATTAGTAAAGCCACTCTTGGACCCCCAGATTTTTTGTTTCACAAATTTAATCCTCCATGGATGCTAATTCCAAGCTGACATGAAGCTCATTTCATCAAAACAATTTCCTCTTGGATGCTACTATGCAGCATTATGCAGCTATATAATTCCGAGAGAATTGACACTGAATGCCGATTTGCACCCAATTCCAGCAACATTTATTATATGTATTCCTCATCTATGGTCGGAGGTTGATCCGGGGTAGCCATTAGCCCTAACCATTGGTCAAAAAAAAAAAACACTCACTTGGATGATTTTGGGGTCCATGGATGTCCATGGTAGGAAACCATCAACCAACGAGAATGGGATTTGTAGGGCACGGGAAAACGATCAGCAAATGTGGATTCTCTAAACTGCCAAGCACAAGACATCTCCTGATCTGTTCCAGGAGGGTAAACAAAGTCCCACAAGGGAAATCTATGGAAATCTATCCTCCCGCTATGCATGGAATAAAGCATGGTTGGTATATTATCCCATATGCTCCATGTATAGTATATTTACCTACATTTGGGCCATTTATGGGGTAAATGTTGGTAAATATTCCATACATGGAGCATATGGGTATAAGGCACACGGGCAGAAAAAACAACACCCGCTGTGTGTTTTGGTATCCCCCACCATCAACGACAACGACCACCGTGCCCCTCGCCGAGGTGCGTCTGCAGTGCCGTTCCCCTTGGACATTTGCTCGCAGAAATCCACCAAACCATCCAGCAATGCTTGCCTACGGGTGTCGAAAAATCCCCGATTCGTCGGGATTTAGATAACTTAGATATAGATAACTTAGATAAACTATAGGATATTAGATAACTAGGATTTAAATTTTGAGTTTCTATTCATTTTAAGTGTTTCTGTTGTTTTTCAGATGTTTCCAACATGGATCCAGTCATGCTGAGCATCCAGTCAGGGTTTGTTTGATACGTTTCAAACCTCTGGGCCAAGGGATCCGCCAAGAAAAAACGGGGAGTACTCATCGAAGTGATGTTTTCTATTACATAGTGGGAAACCACCATCCTGATAATGCACATTAAAAAAAATAAACATGTGAATAGCCTTCATGTTTCCTTTTTTTCCCACTAGTTCATGAATATTCTCCAAGACATTCCTTAGAAAGGTTTCATTTCAGGGGTGCTTGTGGGATGATTCCCCCCGCGCAAAGGGGAGGTCGTCATCCAGATTTCTGATGTTCCTTGGTGCTTTGTCCATAGTCCATAGTTAATCTTAGATACCAAAAAATCGATTTTAGACATAGATATAGACACATATATATATATATAGATATAGGTATAGATATCTTCCTACAGCTGGTATATTCTTATATAGCGAAAAATGTTTTTGAAGTCAGCAATCTACTGAACCAAGGTTTACCCAGCCGATGAAATCCGGACAGAGTCAACCCAGAATGCCCCTCTGACTGTACTGGTGAATCATCAACGGTTGACGAATTTTGCCAATAAACCTTGCCAGAAACGGGATGCACATGCCATCGGTCATTCATTGGTTTAGGAAACTCCGGAAGCCCCTTACACACATATATATAGTGCATAATATATATATAATTATATATATATTTATATCCCATCATTACTAAGGTCCTCTGGCCCTCAAATTCCATTTTCAGACACGCCCAAATCCATTGGTCATGAAATCCCATCATTATATAATAACTATAGCCCTTACATGAAAGTACTAATCCTATGATTCTATATGTATATATATAAATATATATATGCATATTATATATATATATATATATATTTATGTATATGTATATATATATATTTATATATATGTATATATATAGATATATTACATACCTGACACCCAAATAACCCTTGTTTTTGAGATTTTGACCCGTAAAATGAGAGATTAATCATCCAAAATACAAGTCACTCGGATTCCAGCTGTAGAGATATATTCAACAAATCCAGTTTGTTTGTTTTTCCGGGAAGATACTTAATGATTTCCTGCTTACTTGAGTCATCCCCTCTCAAGTGGAGTAGGTGAATATCACATATCTGGCTGATGGAATTATAACAATTCACTAAGCTGAAAATAGCTGAAACTTGCGGCCATTTGGGGATGATTCTCCTCATTCCCATCATCATTCCAGTGATGATCAGTGATGTCACGTAGAGTGAGGTCGTTATATTTATAGAATCCAAACAAATAGAGGTTGGTGTTTACCAACAAAAATCCCAAGTTTTTCAGACCAGATTGATGACCCTTTTTTTATTGGTGACTGCCATTTATGCATACATATACATATACCTTGGTACCTAAATAAACCTTGTTTTGGTCACTTGGGTTCCAGGTAAATATATGTATACATATATATATATACATACACATATTGTATATATATATATACATACACGGAGGACATGAAAATACTGAAATACTTGAGGAAATCATGGGCTTCAATACTAAAATAGCCTAATGACTTGAATGATTTGGGGTCTATCCCCATGAGTTAGGAAAAATCCATATACGTATATATATATATATAGTACATACATATGACACTAAGTTTAGTTTCATAAAGGTCAATATCCGATAGATACAATAGTATATAGATATAATAGTATATAGATACAATAGTATTTTTCGATACAATGTTAATATACTATGTACTAATATACTTGCCATTCCATATTATATATATATGAGATTTTCCCTGAATCCTAACCATCATCTATGTTGAAGTCGCAGTGAGGTCACTATAATTTACCCAGAGATATTATATATATATACATATAGATATAGACCTTGGTACCAAATACATGTTGGGGGCATACATTTTTTGACATCGCATGATATGTATATATATATATAGAGTTTTATATATCTATATAGTTATGTATATATATAGTTATATATATATACAATTATAAATATATATATATATAATTATATATATGGGGGTTCCTAAAATGGGTGTACCCCCACTGATCATCCATATAAATATAGGATTTTCATGGATTTTCCATGGAAACCCTCCATTTTTGGTACCTCCTCTGATCCGCTTGATGGGTGATGGCATCATGTCGTAGCGAGGACCGCTCCGGCCGCACCGCCTGCCATGGAAAACCGGGAGGATTTGACCATCAAAAACCAGGGATTTGACCATCACCAGTAGATTAACAGTTGGACCCTGGTAGTTGTTGGGGTTGGAAGATGAGTGAAACCTCTAAAAACGGGTGATTTTCAGGGTCAACAAGTTAATTTACCAAGGATTTAACATGATTTCATCCAAAAAATAGGGTTTTTATGGGATTTTGAGCATCAAAAAAAGTGGAAACCAATGATTCTAATTGAGATTTAAGCAGCCGAAAATGGCGATCTTTCACTTGACCAATAAATAATGGATATGGGGTGTATCATGGTGCAGCCAGAAATGGTGGAATGTGATGATAGACCATCAGATTCTGAAGTATCCCGAATTGTGTTGATATACTGTATACAGATATCACAGAAACTTTGGCCCTCCATACCATCAGGAATCAGGATACCAAGATATGTTCGATCTATGTTCGAACAACAACCATGTGGAAAAATTACCATCTGGTAATCAAACGTGGCAAATAATTGGAAATCTCCCATTTACAGATGATTTTCCCCATTTTTCACTGACGGACTGAAACTCGGAATGCCGACCAGTTTTTTTGAATCGGAATTAAGAATGCCTAGGTTGCTACCTTGGAATACATCCCAGATTTCAGTGTTTGAGGCCTGGAGCGACAATTGCAATTTGCATCAAGATGCACGATGTCTTATGAACATCCAGTCTCCAAAACATAAACTGACAGTAGGACACCTCCCTGATCTTAGTTGGCTGTCGGGATCACTATTCCAGGCTATTTGTTTGCTGATCCACATCATTATCCAATATTATCCATACGTATCATCATGGGTATATCTTCTAACATTGGTATTATATATTCTTATATCCTCATTATCGAATATTATCCAATATTATCCAATAGTATCCAATATTATCCAATATTATCCATATCAAACCAATATTACCATCTAGTTACTGCACTTAACATAGCTATGGACAATCCCCATGTTTGATAGGCAAATCATCATAAATCATCTATAAATGGCCCCAGGTTCCATTTTTTATCATAGCTATGTGAAATAACAAGAGGGTAAAGAATATAATGTATTTTTATATATATTATATTCTATATGTATTGTTCTATAGAACAAAAAAACATGTCATTCTTGAGGGAGACACCAACAAATCGACTCCCATCGACTCCGCCTCAGTGAGCAAACGCTCTTGTTGTGCCTGGTGAACAGTGGAACTGGAACCATCGGGATTTATGATGATTTATCCAATGACTAGTGGATATTCAGAAAGATATTCGCAAATATATAATTATACATATATATAATATATCTCTATATATATATGGGTAAATTATAAAAGTTAACTAACCTGAATGGTTCGGCCATTTGGGGATGATTTCCCTAACATAAACCATGATTCCAGGGTTCGGTCGCAGTGAGGTCGTTATAATTTACCCAGCTAGATGGATACTCAGATGGATAATCCATCTGAACATGAGCGGACATAAAGATTAGTACGACATCACTGATGAATAGTTGCATCCAAAGGGACTGAATCTTTCAGAACGTTTCAAGTTTCCCAAGTCATGTCGTTCAATATTTCCGGAAAACATCATTTAAAAATAATGGTTCAAATATGTTTAAATCAAGATTTTTGCTATAGTTGTCCATGATTCCATAACTAAAAAAACTCACTATACCACCATTTTCCATGGGAAAACTCTGCCTGCCGTTGGTGCGGCCTGCGAGATCAGTTCCCCCATCTGTTTGGCCAACTCATCGCAGAGTCGCCGCGTGGTGTCGCCATCCGCGGTCATTTCTTGGATCCAACCTGCAGAGCTTCTCAGGTTGACGTTTGACGAGTGGCCCTTATGTGCTGGGTGAGAAAACACCATGAAAACCATGGGAAAACCATGGGAAAAACATGGTAAACCATGGTAAAACCATGGTAAAACCATGGTAAAACCATGGTAAAACCATGGTAAAACCATGGTAAAACCATGGTAAAACGTGGTAAAACACCATGATATCATGGAGATGTGGGAACGCTTTGACACTTTTGGCCACCAAAATATCTGCTTTACCATGGAGAATGAAGGATTTCACCCTAAAAGAGAGCCCACCAGCCATGTTCAAAATGCTGGATGTGACAGGACCAGGGGTTGGGAGGACTTGGAATATCTTTCCCTTCACGGATGGGGGATCACCTTTGTCTCAACCGGTTTTGCTGCGAAAGTCGAAACAGGAAACCATGGTTTTCACCATCAAATTGGTTGGTGAAAAAACCTGAGGCGAAACCCGGTTGGATGATTTTTCCCTTCATCCACTTCGATTTTTCATGTGGTTGGATGAACCAACCATGGAACTGTTTACCTACCGAAATCATGCAGCTATGAGTCAAATTGTTCGAACCCCCCATTTTGCCATTCCCATTTTGGGATGATATTCAGTTTTAATATGTTTTAATAACCAACATATACCAAAGAAAACATGTTGCCTTTGAACTGTGTGGGTGTATGCAGGTGTATGGGGAAACTTGAATGGTTTTGACCCAGGCGATATCACCAGCGGCAGGCTGGCAGGGTCGCCTTCCACCATTCCCAGCAGATCCACACCCAAGTCTGGTTGAGCTTCCTGGCGTGAATTTTAGCACATTTTGAAGGCTGAATGACGCTGTTCTGAGGTCGTTAGAATTCAGGCAGGTGAAGCAAAAATGTCGAACTGTTGTGCCTTTAATTGCCTAGGTTTACCCAGATGATTTTATAGTTCTAACAATTCACATGCATTGCATGGATGTTACTAGTGGGAAATCGCAAAATTGATGTCAACCCCGCATGAATGTCAAGCCTGGTTGATTAATCGAGGGGGGTCCCTCCACATAGTGATGATTGCTACCAAAATGGTACCCTCCCAGTCAAACAGCCCAGGTAGATAGCAAAACCCTGGGTTTACATTAGTAACTTTGAGGGGGCATCAAAATCAGGTGATAAAAATAATACCAACCATTTATAGATTCCCATAAATGTGAAGGGTTTCCATTTGGGGGGGACAATCCCACCTGGGTACTACACATGTTTCATAAGTTTTATTAATTATTTCATGATTATGTACATATGTGACATATCACATGTGTGTATTCCCAGTTTTGTTGTATATACATATCCATAGGGGTTGCCCTAAAAAGATGTCGAACTGTTTTTCCAGGAGGTTGGTCGACAATAAGTCACCCTAATTTCCAGGTTTCCAACTGTTCTATCTATTTGAGAGGTGTCAAAAATTGTCCAGACGGTATAAGACCACTCTGGATAAATTATAGATAATTCACTAACCTGAAATCAGAACTTTTTGGGATAGCTACCCCTACCAACCATCATGTACAATGACATTGCGATGTTAGGTCGCTATACTTTACCCAAACCAATAATAACCAATACATACCAATACAATATCACGTTCATGTTCAAAATGCTTACATTATTCCACGAGTATGTTTGTATCTCCAGTATTTTTTGTATCTATCTTTACATCAAATTATATGGTGGTTTCCAAGAATGGAGGATCCGTAGAAAAAAAACACAAAAAACGTGGGTTGCAATACTAAGTCATAATCTAAAATTCAATGGATTGGTTTAAGGGAAAATTTACAGGAAAGCCCCATATTTAATGGGAAAATCTATGGTTTCCTGTAAATTTTCCCTTAAACCAATCCAATCTAAAATAGTCTAATGACTTGGATGATTTGGGGTACCCCCATTCTAGACTTGGATACTCATCCCATCTCATATCTTCGATCATGACTTATGGGATTCATAGAAGCCCACATATTAGAGGTTTCCAAGCAACTAATGGGAAACCTCCATATAATACGTATATATATATATATATATGACAATAGATCATCCACATTGTATATATATATATTATATACATATTATATGTATAATATGACAATAGATCATCCAATAAATGGATATATTCATATTTGTTAATATTTATTTATACCATATATATATATACCATATTATTTTAGATCATCCTATATATATATATATAACATAATGTGACAATATATGGAGTATTGTATTATAATACAATATTGATTATTTACTATTAAAAAAAAACTATAAGTATTCTTATTATATATATATAATAAAACACTATTAAATACACTATATCATTTTAGAAAACCTCCACTTTAGATCATCCCCATCCTATTATTTTCGATCTTTGGTCTTGAACAAAAAGCAGCTGAGTTACGGTCTCCCGGCCTGCACTTTCGTTCTTGATTTGTTGGGAAAATTCACTGGTTTACCCTCTGGTAAACTAACATAGCTATTGAAAATCACCATTTTCAATGGGAAAACTCACTATAAATGGCCATTTTCAATAGCTATGTTAAATTACCAGAGGGTAAGCCCCATGATCTTAATGGGAAACTCTATGGTTTCCGGTTAAAAAAAATATTGATTTTCCCTTAAACCAATCCATTGAAGATCATTGAATGGTGGATCATGATGCTGCCTTTCTGACAGTCGCAATTTACCCTTGGTACGATGGTACCATGGCTTGAATCCCGAATCGAGCCCTGGTGATGTCAAATCTGCATCTAAAAATTCTGGTAGTATCAGATTATTTGGATGTCAAATTAGAGTATTAATATGTATTAATTGTAGTGATTAGTATGCATCTAATAGTTATTGGATGAGTCAAATTATCATCTAAACTAGTCGTAGTATCTGTCCAATTGACTCATCCCCAACTGATAAAGTGACAACTTTTGGAGAAGTAAAAACAGTTTGATCAATGGAAAATCCACCATTTGCGGATCGTTTCCAAACGAGAAAAACCCGTGGTATTTCCATATGTGTATAATTATATATATATATCATATATATATATGTCATGTCCATAGCTTTTGGTATGTGGCTCCACGCTAGTCCCATCGCTCAAAAAGCTCAACGCGCCTGACCATATTGTGAGACCACCTTCAAGGCGTGCTGCCAAAGCATGTATGCCTCGAGGGATGGGCCGTCCTTTGGATGTTGAATATAGGGGGGATGGGATTTCCATGGATTACCCGGCCTGGTCAACGTTGAAAAAGTTTGCGAACTGGAAAAGGGCCCATAGAAATAGATCATTGACCTATTAAAAATGCTGATTTTCCATAGTTTTTGTATGTTTACCAGGCCGGGTATGCATCAATATGCACTGCAACACAGATTTGGTCCTTGGTTATAGCAAAAAAACATAAAAAAACAAACACTGACGCCGCCTGTAACGGCCCTGCTGTTTTTTCACCTCTTCATTCGCTGCTTTTTTGTGTGTCGCATGACCCTCACAGCGTTTTCTTGTTCTGCCCATTTGTTGAGTAGCTCATTTTCTCCTAAGTCTTTGAGCTGGTGCTTTCCAAGCGTATTGGATCGCCAGACAAAACTGTACACATACTCGGCAATTTTTTTCATTCAGCAGTCCATTGGGCGTCTTAGAACACAGTTCCTTTGGGATATACCGTTTCAAGGCTGACCATTTCTTGTCAATGCACTGCGTGCCATGCGTCTTGTG
>Ga0126342_10015292_pt1 | contig 13462 bp, 9 predicted proteins | sample Cyp1metagenome_FD_92528 | JGI IMG/M metagenome (GOLD analysis project Ga0126342, IMG submission 92528) | Coral microbial communities from Lord Howe Island, Old Settlement Bay, Australia - Cyphastrea 1 metagenome | ecosystem: Host-associated > Invertebrates > Cnidaria > Coral ...
ACCACAAACAGGGTGACCAAACCAGATCCTCCATCCACCACACCAGAGTAGGTCATAAGGCAGTTCGCATGCACAACCCTCAGCAAATGACGCTCATGCTTCGGGTCAACAACCTCCACCTCGGCCACAACAAAGATTGCCTGGCCAGTGTCCACAGGCGCCATGTCCATGACAAGATCTATGGCAAACAGCGCGCAACCCAACGCTCAACGTTCGGCATGGCACGGCCGCACCAGCTGGTAGGTGTTGAGCCCACGGCTTGTTCCAAACCACCAACCAATAAAAGTTGTGATTCAAACTTCAAACATGATGAAACATTGTGGTGACTAGTGGTTTTAACACCCATCTTTGATGGTGATATTAGTGAAATGGTGCAAAGCGAAATGGAGGGTTAACTCAGGTTAACCAACTGACATTTGGATTGTAACAATGCCTATTGATTGGGGGCTTTAGCCAACATTAACATGACTGGGGACTCAAATCGAAATGAGGAAATTGAGCGGTGTTGTCAACCAAACACGTTTCTCCTTTACCAACCCAACCCGGGATTTTAGCCAAAATGAGAAGTCATCATCAATGGTGATTCTAACTATCAAAAATCACCCTATAGTAATTTAACGTAGCTCTGGAAAATCACCATCATTAATAGGTAAATCATCTATCAATGGGAAATGTTCCATAGCTATGTTACATTACCAGAGGGTATGAAAAAATGTTACGTATTGACCCAGCAAAACATGTATTTGATCATCTACATAGTATTAGCATTATTAGCATTTGGTAAGGGGCACAGGGATAAGAAAACAACACATCTAAACCACTTGGCACTGTCAGTCCCTGCGACCCGTACATGTATCCTGAATGGTAGTCCTGGATGTATTACAATATCATATCTATGAAATATTGCTAACTGAGATGCATGGGTTGGCTGATGGCTCTTACCTTTCCAGCAGCTCAAAGAAAATCAACCCCCAAACTGACAATCGGAAATGTTATTGCGTAGGAAAATCCCACCTGTGCCAACTCCCCAGCGAAAGACCGGAAACAAGACGCCCGGGACGCTGCTTGTGACGCACCTGGTCCTTTCATCCCCAGATTATTGTAAACGACCTGAGGTGAATCATGGGCGCAAACCAGGCTGGAAGCTGTGAAGTTCCGACAAGACTGATGAACATTGTGAATGACAAGCGAAAAAAAGAAGAGGTGAAAAGCGAGTGTTAGGGATTGGTGGGATGCAATCCTCTCTCATTTAGGCTGAGATTAGGTGATTAGCTTCCCTGGCGAACGAAAAAGTAAAGCCGAAGGGAAACCATTCAAAACTGAATTACCGCGACCGACTATTACAGTCAAACTATGCCAGAAGATATTCTGAGTCCTGTGTTTTGTATGCATGGCCGTGTAGTTGAATCCGTTCTTCTTGGCTGGTGATTCTGGTGATGACACTCACATGTTTGCTGGTTGTATCCCATGATTCTGGCCCAACCAAAATGACCACCTAACAGCCAACTTATAAAACCCTTATTTCATCATAGTTAGATGCGTCACTCGCATTCGGGTTTGTTTGAGAATGGGCTACATCCCGAAATGGCAATTAAAACGTGGGGACGATGATGTTCTCGGCCATGTGATTTTGGGCTCTATTTTCAGACAAAGCCGTTTTTCTCTAGTTCTTAGCCCCTAAATGAATAGTTACTGGGTTTACCACATTATTTCATCATAGTTTGATGCTTCCCTCCCGTTTGAGCCATTCAAAATACCCCTGCCCCAGTCTCACTATACTAGTTGGCAATTGGTTGACAGGTTTCCCTACCCAAAAATCTAGATAACTCCCAAAAATAACCAATCAACCGAGGTAGTTATATGTTCCAACAGCTCAGTTTTCTCTGATGACTCACACAAGTTCCCCCAATTTTTTGCGCCCCAAGCGGCATTTCCGGAGCTCGTCAGTGAAACACCCAGGTCCGAGATGGGCGAGACAGCCGTTTCCGACTGCGGCAGTGAAAGCATCCAGTGGGGTACCAATTTATCAACGAATCCCCATGAATAAAAAGTTTATCCTCAATAATGGACAGTCATAACGCATCTATTTTTGGAATACTCTAGTGCAGCCTATAGTTAGCCCCAATCCTGGTAGCTATAAGTTGGATAGTTCAGGGCCCACCTTGTGGTGGTTGGTTGGTTGGGACAAGCCATTTTTACTGGCATAAAGATATTAATGAGATACGCTCTGGTACATACACTAACATAGCCATCTAAAATGACCATAGACATAGTTGATTTACCTATTAAAATGGAGATGTTTCATAGTTATGTTAGTTTACCAGAGGGTAACCCTATAACCGACAATGGTGATTGATTGGATTCTTGGGGTATCCAATGTCTGCCACGTTCACAGCACCATTCGAAATGAGCTACAGCCCTTCATGGTTTGTCATCATATCATGAATCAGGCGCTTGCGGGCCCTGATCAATTGCTCACAGTAATGCATCACCATTTCTTGCCTCTGCTTCTTGTTCCAGTGCTGTTCATGATCATCTCCGCCCCATTGATTGTTCCTTAATCCCGAAAAAATGAGGATCTACCGTACATCACCGGCTTATACATATAACTTAACATGATATGGTTGATTAGGATTGCTCACAACACCCCAGACACTGTTCAGGGGAAATTTGTTAAGTATAGCAAAAACATGACCATGCAGAACCCCCCTTCCAGCTACGCTCCTGTAAAGTAGCATAGGTTTGGATTTTATCCACCATGTATAAACATTTGCCGAACGGGATTCCCCATGCGTGCGCAGGTCTGTGTTGGTTTACAGGAGGGTAACCATTCAGTGTATCCCGCCAAAAAAGACAATATATCCCTATGATATTCCCGATCTTTTCAAAATTTGTCATATTCCCATACAAAAATACCCTCTGGTAAACTAACATAACTATGGAAAATCACCATTTTGACTAGGTAAATCCACTATAAATTGCCATATTCCCACAAAAAAAAGTACCATTTTATCGCATTAAAATGCATTAAATACCATTAAATCACCATGATCTCCCCATGGCTTTTCCACATCTTTCTGTATCTTCCCCCTTAAAATCGTCCATCCTTGTCGGCATGGTGAGCACCTGGCGGTGAGCACCAGGTGCTGGGTATTGGGGGGTGCCAAGTGGGTACCAAGTAGAGATAAGCAATTTGACATGATGCTACGTGTATACAAATGTATATTATATATGTGTCATTTGTATGTCCAATAACAAAGATTTATGCTGGATGTATTTGCAGTTGAATGGGTTGTGAAACATCTGATAACTATGGCCCCCATGATTTGGGCATGATGAGTACCATGAAATAGAAGGATAGATATATCATTCTAATCAGGCAAATACATTGGTTGCTGCTTTGCGACTGAGTAACTAAGAGTATAAGTATAAGAAGTCAAAATATGTCAACACTAGCGAACAAATGAATGTGGATCTAAGTCGAAATCTAAGAAACATCGACAATGATAAGTCCAAGGTTGGTACTGAAAAATGTTAAGAAATACTAGTGTTTAAATCCATTTGAGACAAGTTCTCACAGACTCCAAGGTCGGTCGCTACAAAACGCCGCTGCTTACAGGTCAAAGGGACAGTCCAGAATCAAGGTCATGCCATCATGCCGGTCGCAAGTCAGAGATGGGAATGGTCGGAATGGAGTATCATGTGTGGCCCAGGGAAACGCACATATTGGTCATGTGTGGCCCCTTACTGGTCCTCAATCTGCAGGGGATTGTCCATTGCCACGTTTGAATACCAGTCTTTGTTCATTCATGATGTGACGCTGGGAATGCCCTGATCAGATCAATAGTACAATGGTCATGTTGAATGATACAAACTGGCTGACTTGGAATAATTCCCTAATCTGAAAATAGCTGAAACTTGCAGCCATTTGGGGATGATTCCCCTCACTAATTACTAATCATCATGTCTGTGACCTCACAGATAGCTTATTGTAATTCATCCAGGTATAACATGGCAGTGTTTTTTTATTCACAGTAAAAACGAATGTAATCACTAGTATATAGTGAACCTTACCATTAACCTTTACTCATTAAAAGTGCCATCCTGGATGTTCCTTCCCGGCGGTCCATGGTTTTTCCCAGCGCTCAGAAAAAGCTCAAGATCTCCTGAGATCTGAGATCTGAGGAAGTTGTGGCCGCTGGAGATTGAAAGTAATGAAGAACTACAAGGTTGTGCCCCCCAGTTATAAGTTGCTTTATAAACCCCATTAACTAGTTCGATATATCTACCATAAACCATAGTTATTGAAGTTATAAATCAACTTAGCTATTTATAGGGCACCACATTGTACAGATTGAAATCGATCATCGCACCATATATTTCCATATGGGGATGGGTCAAAACCCTGGTACCTTTTGTTCACCCCCAAATAGCTGGGATTTATGGATGTGAATAACCCACTACAAATGTATCTATAGGTATTGACCCATACCCATATATTTCCAAATTCTTATAAGTTGGAACAAAATATAATCGTACCAATATTGAACTATATTAAGTATTGACATGTACCAATATTGAACTGGTTGGTGGTTGAGCCCCCTGAAAAATATGAAAGTCAGTTGGGAGTATTATTCCCAATATATGGCAAAATAAAAAAGTTCCAAACCACCAACTATTGATCAATAATCTCTATCATAACGGATATTAGCAATAAGTACTATATACTCTTAAAAATACTACCATATGAGAATATTTATCAGTAACTCCCATCATCCCAATTATCATACCAAGTTAAAATGATACCAGTCATGATAATGATCAAAAAACAATAAAAAAAAGAATGATGACGACAGGAATGATAACTATCATGAAAAACCAACAAACATAATGAACATAGTGGTGGCGGAAAGAATGCTCATGAGAGCACGCGAAGTTTAAAGTCATTTGCAATGATATTAATTGGGGTATAACAATAGTAAGCCACTCATTTGGGAATGGTTGATACCACCTGTTTATGGTGAAATTGGGGATCGTTTTTTATTATTGTTTTACCAACAGTATTGACAAGTAATGAACATTGAATCAGAACCAAAAGTCAGGGCCAAAATTCTTGGGAAAACGACTGACCTATGGGATCAGCACTCAGAAATATGTCAAATCCTCTGAACATAGGCTTGAAAATTAAAAACCCAAGGCTGAAAATAAGAACAACCAAAAATATAATACCCTCTTGTAATTTAACATAGCTATTGAAAATGACCATTTATAGTATATAGTTGATTTACCAATTAAAATGGTGATTTTCCATTGTTATGTTAGTTTACCAGAGGGTAGTTTGCATTAGTTTGCCCACATTCAAAGAGATTCAACATGATTCAACCATTCGCACATGGAGTCTGAACCCTACCATCATGATTCGCAACCACTCAGATTTCCTGGGACCATGTTCAAACTTAAACTTAAACCCATTCCCAGACATGGATCCAGTCATGATCCAGTTTCGTCACTGCCACTGATGGTCAAGACTCCTGACATGACCTTTTATATACGCAAAACTATGGCTATGGCTGGGGGTTTCCTAAAAGGCTAACACCCAATAGCTGGATGGCTCATGGAACATCCCAAACAAAAATGCCATGGATTTGGGACATAGCTATTTGGATGGCAAGATCAAGTCAGGTACCCCAAGAAGATGATCCAACATACAGTAGCTAGAGAATCCGTCACCAAAAAAGAATGGACAAAAACCAGCCCGGTTTCAGATGCTAACAGGTGATCTTAAGTCGTACCTAGTGGGGTCACGCGTTCTTTCTTCATGGCTGTAGAAACCTACAGCACATTTTATTAGTTCTAGAAACCTACAGCACACTGAATTAGCTGTATATATATATAATTTATATAATCAGATATCAACAGGTTCAAATTTTGGTATAGATCGAAATGAATCAGAACTCCCTACTGTTTGTTTTTTTCCCCGTTCACTTCGCGGGTTAGTTCCACCAGCCCATTCCCTTCGGCAAGTCCCTGGTGATGGCAAGTTCCAGTTGTTTCTGTTTCAACAACCCTCAAAACAAAAAATCATGGAGATCGAAGAAACCACATGAAAAAAAAAAACATCTACTTCCCGAAAAATCCGCAAATCGAAATGTCAACCAGGAATTTAAGTGACATCGCCCCAACATCACTGAAACATGGCTGGGCGTCTGCATTGATCTCCACACTTTGACCTTTTTGCAGCTGCCCCAGCTTTGGCTCCACTTCCTGACATCTGGGTACAAGTCGGCAATCATTAATGGGCAAGTCATTTATTATGTTGATACTTCATGATACTTCTCATGGATATTTGCCATGACTTTAGTAATATTTCACTGGCCCGAAAACAGGACATTTGGGGATACCCTTCTAATTACGATTCCAGTGAAGTCACAGGGTCACTATGCCCAAAAACGTGAACCTCTACATAACTGGGGATATCCTACATACAACTGTAATACTGCTCATCAAAGTGTGCGCGCTTGTAAAACTAATCCGTGAAGCTGCTAATGCGAAAAAAGGGTTCAATCCGAACAATCCGTAAACCGTTCTTAATCCGTACCTGTGAACCTGGTCGTTTGCGTTTCTTTTTTGCGTAGCACACGGTATGAGGTAGGCTGTAGAGGTTTGTTTTCTGCTTTACCCAAGGCCAGACGTGGCAGCACGGTCAGCAAAAGGAAGTGCATCATGTGAGAGGAAGCAACTGTTCGTCTGAAGCACGTGCAGGTGCCTCCTGTCCAGCCCTTCTAATTTCCACTTGGGACCTTACCTTGTAACCTACATTCAATAAAATGATGTAAACTGCTCAGAAGTCAGCCACAGGGGCTGCCACAGCCCGCGAATTAATAGCTAAATCTCGGGAATTTGCAACATTTTGGGGCAGCGCAACAGTCACTGCCAAAACATGTCCGTCACCGTGTGCCGCAGGCTCCAACAACACTTCACGGAAATACTGGTCATACCGAAGTGGCATAGTAACTGTGACTGGAGTAAGAAAGCGTTGCAACACACGAACGAGTGTGTCGGTACGCTTACTCTTGTGGTTGGCAGCTGTCGTAGGGGGCTCATTCACCTACTTCTAGATGTATTTATTTTATTTGCGTCCAGAAGACCGGTAGACAGGTTCCCACAACCCCCGAAGAGCAAAATCTCGGAAATTTGCAACTCTTGGGGGTTCTGGTTGGCAGCAATGGTTAAGGGGGTACACTGGGTTTGGTTCACCTGCCTCCAAATGTATTTATTTCATGTGCGTCCAGGACGCAGCTACAAGATTCCCACAGCCCCCGAAGAGCTAAATCTCGGGAATTTGCAACTTTTGGGGTTGTGGCTAGCACGTTGTGTTGCAACCCAGACTTGCAAGGCATTGCGCTCAAGAAAGAGAGGGAAATCAAAACACGGAGGAGCCAAAATGAGCCCTGATAGATCGCAAAAACGAATCCAAACACCACACTCACAAACGAAACCCAAGGAAAACTTCCACAAATCAGCATCCGGTCATCATCCTTTACGGGGGTTGTGGCTTTCAACCCGCAGTCCGTCCAAACCACATAATCCGAAATTTTGGTAATCCGTAATCTGGCTAAGGATTAAGGATTACGTTTGTTGAGGCCAGTGATATGGTTGTATAATGTGATATATCCACTTATAAGTGGAACTACACTCCCAAGTTAGGGTTCTCAACTTTTGGTTGTATTTTTCTCTATCAAATAGCAGACTGTAGACTGGATCAAGAATTGCGTGGATAGGGGTCCACAACAAAGAACACATTTGTCTACGGCCTGGAAAAGAACTAGGTGGATAGGATTACTTCAGCATTAGGCAGGACCTCCTCCAAAAAAAGAAAGTACCATGAGTAGAGATGCTTCCCCAACGACAAGAAATAAATGCTTGTTTCAGCATGGTGCGTCAGTTTTCCTAAATCACAAACACTTGCATCTGCAAACTACTGTTCATCAATAGTTGTTTGGGGTTCTTGGTATTGCCTACTGTTTTTGTTTTGACTAATTATACTAGTTGTTCCTATACATCTTTTCTGGGGTCACTCTGCAACTGTCCCGTGTTACTATCTAGGAGTTTGGTTTCTGTATTGAAGTGCCAACATTTTCAGGTTAGCAGCTAGAAGAGAATATTGAAAAGGATCAGATTGAGATGAACGAGACATGGGATCATAAAGAAAAACAAACCAGCTGGTAATTTCAAAAACTACATTTCACTAAAAAATACCAAACTACAATAGACAAGCCTCCAAGAGAATATGAAAGCAGTCATCAATTGCCAGTTTGTTTCCCGAATTGATCTAATCCAGTCGTACACTGAACTGCTCACAAGAACACATATCTACGAAATGTGAATATATATATATACACCCAATGATATCATATAGATGTGAAAAAACAATGAGGAAATTGAACAAACAACGAATCAATCAATCAACATTCAACTTCACCAGCTTAACCAAACAAGAAAATTGACCAACAGAAATCACAAATTTTCAACAGTTCACATCATCTGACCTTGACCAAATTCAAAAAAAACATCCCCGAAGCGGAGGTTTCCCCATTGAAACAAGATGTCAAGATGTTCCATGATTTTCCACTATAAACTATAAACCATCCATCTTGGGAATCCATCGGAATCCCTCATTGAAACAAACACGTCACAACTCCAAACTCGCCCCTTTTCCCCTGTCCTGCCACAGCCTCACCGCCAAACGCTCCGCGCTGTCGGGCGTGGCCAGGGCCAGCAAGGCGCTCACCACGAAGGGCAGCAGCAGCGCGGAACGACTCAAAAAAGGCCAGCCGAAGTCGAAGCTTAAGGCGGCCAGGGCCAAGCATAGGAAACCTGGGAACTCGAAGAACTGTTAGGTTTATGGGATGTTATATCTAACCAGTTGTTGGAGTTTATTCGAATTGTTAAACGAAAAACTTCTGAATTCTATCCAAAAAAATGTTGTAATTGTTTACAGTTCTGAATATAATAATGTCCTCTGTGGCCCATTCTCTATAGTTCATGGGACATGTAAACCCAACCTATAATTAAGTGGGATTAAGTGGGGGTGCCACCGCTGGTTTGGGTATGCTGAGCATGTTTAATTAATGGACATTGGGATTTGGATGGAAGATGTGCAACAAATGGATTAGTTCCAGACCCCGGCGAAAAGCTGGTGGAGACATGGCGTTTATAAGAATGTGGTTCTAATATCACCACCGTTTTAAGGAGGGGGGACGTACCCAAAATGTAAGCTACATTTTTCAAGGTGTTTTTGAAGGGGCCTTGAAAATGTAAGCTTACATTTTGAACGTATTTTGAAGACCCTCCCCACAAAAACGACACCTCGAGGACGTTCAGCAACCAATTCTACATTTAAGGGGGGGTCCCCAAAAAATGTAGCTTACATTTTGGTATGGTCCCCCCCTGAAAAGTGGCCTTAAAGGGGTGGTGATGTTCTATATAATTAAAAACATTTAAAAACTGTGCAGTGCAGTTAGTAAGTGTGGATACAAAGATATTTCGGTCATTTCTAGAACTAGTCTTAGCATTTCTATTTGTTTGGTTTAAGTACATATTCAATGGTTAAAAAAAACCTTGGTATAATTGTACTTGTATAATGATCATAGAATCCTCTCGGCCCCAAGAGGCCAATGGTTTGACAAGTGATGTTGGATAAAATCAAAGCTGGTGAGTATGATTATTCGGATAGGTTTTTAGTAGTTGGAAGATATTGGAAGTACAAAGTTCAGTAGACTGATGGTTCGATGCCCTTCACATGATTGATTTTAAGATGTTTTTAGATGTCGGTGAGTGGGCAGAAACCAGCTATACCCTGTATTTCGCAGTGAAGAGGGGTTGGAACCAATTGCTAAGCAAATTATATAATGAATCCTGTGGCCAATGGTTATACCAACACAGCTGGACATGTGAAATTTGCATGTCACCAGCAGAAACCACACGCACTGAAAACCTCCGGGGCAATTCTTGGAAAAAACACTGGGAAGGGAAAATGACTGGGCAATAAGGTGCTGGCATACCTCACCGAATTCTATCATGCCACCAACCCACAAGTTTCCACCCCAAAAAACATATGGTGTTGAATTGGGCTCAAAAACAAAGTCCCAAAAAACATAAACAACAATAAATATTGTGCCCCGATTTCCAGTTCTTGGGAAGGATCATTTTGAACCTTTTTCAGGGACTGAAGCGGCGGCCATCCCATCTGATCCATCTGCAGCTGAGAGGCAACAACACTGCAGCGTATTCAACTGGCGCAAACAACCCCCGAAAGGATGATCATCAGCTGATGGCAACAAAGTCAGGTTGGTGGTTTTTCGCCTACCCCTCTGAAAAATGATGGAGTGAAAGTCAGTTGGGGTTACTCTTCCCAACTGAATGGGAAAATAAAAGCCATGTTCCAAACCACCAACCAGCTAATAAGTGCATATAAGTGCTAGAATTCACCCTAAACCAGGCCTGCGGCAGCAAGTACGGCTGCACCATTCCACTGATGGCAGCCATCGCCAAGGTGATTGCTAGGGACAGTTGCAACGCATCGAGACTGCCTTGCAGTTCATGGTGCCACAGAACAGCAATTCTTTGTTTTTTGAAGCTTTGCCATACATTGCCATACGGTATAAGGTAATTAGCCATAGTTAGTTTATATTCGATCCCAGCAATACAGTCTATGCTAGAACTCCACACCCTAAAATTGCAATGTTTCAGCGCAAACGTGCTACCATGCGTCGCGTTTGGGGCTTGGTCAACAGAATTGACTCGTAGCACTGGCCTTTTTGGTTTTAAGGGCTCCTGATTTAATGTGTCCCAACGTGCAACCAGATGATCCAGGGGCAACAAGATGAAACGAGCAATGAAAGCATAGAAACACATTGCAGAAGCAATGATACAAAGAGAGCAGCAGCATACCGACGGACGTTGACGGAGGGTGAACAACAGATTCAATCCAGGCAACATACTCATTGCTACACCGCCACGCTCCAAGCCTACAAATTTCAGTGCATATGTTACCAAGTGCAGCCGTCGGGGTTTGATTTTTTTCGGGGCCAATGCACCTGAGCTGACATTAGCATTGAGCTCTTGGGGCAGGTGGTTGGTATTGGATACAAATCATTTTGAATACTTTGTCCATCTATGGTAGGCTAACAATTGGTTTTATAGTTGATATACAGTATCAGTATCTACAGTTCGATGGGCTTAAAAAATCCTTAAATGCAAACTTATAACTTATAACTGTGCAGGGGGATGCCATTGTGTATCCCATGATGGCTGTGACCCAAAATACGGTTTTTGGTTGTTGATGCTGGTCGGGTTTTTGAAAACCCTCGTGCTCCTGAGTAGAATTCCAAGTTTGGAAAGGCAGTGGCCGGTATTAATGGGTAGAGAAACAAACACACGGCAGGGCAAAGAATGGAAACATGTAAACGTACACATGTCACATGTGTGTGTGTATTATCTACAGATATATAATATGTGTATATATATATATACTATTTGTATTTTAAACAAAAAAGTGTAGAGGTATCAGTGAGGAGTTTCAATGAGGAGTTATGGCCATTGGATATCCACATGTGTACATCCAGTAAACTGACGGGTTTATATGGATTGATGACACGCATTCGATGAGCCATGGGGATACATCGGTTAACATGGCCAACATCAAACATGGTTTGCTGGAAAATCCTCCGTCTATAATTAGATTGAATTAGCTCGATGACAGTCCCAGCGAACTAAACCTTCACGGCTAGAACGCGGGGATTAGCAGCCCGACCTGTTTGATGCTGCCCAAGAGTATGGCAAAGTGGGCAAAATAAATTCTACAAAGCTGCAATCCGAACACCCTGCCAACTGTGGCGCTCACGGAGCCAAGTCAGGGACGAAAACGTGGGCAACGGACGCAAGGACCACACCACTGAAGTTGGTCGTTTCTAGATTGAACACTGACTGGGTTGGCTTGAATGATATCGTCAAAGTCAAAGGTTTCTCGTCGATGTTCAAAAATTGAAGGAAACAAACATAGTTTCAGAAAACACGTGCAGGGTGCCGCCCCCAGTTATAAGTTGGTTTATAATGCCCTTTAACCATACTATAGTCAGATTCCCCATGTTGGAGTTCTAAACCAACTTAGCGATTCCAAACAGGAGCCCCAATCCACTGTCTGCTTACCGCTTACCCCTTCTAGCTGCCAGGGCACCGACAACTGAGACCAGGCCTACCGCCACCAACTTTTGGACGATTTCCATCCAAAGGTTGCCACCTGAGTGCCCAGTAATCCCGTTCCCCGACATGGCGAGGGCGATCATTTCAATCCCCCCAATTGAAAAATGATGGTTTGATGGTTGTTAGCCATCTTCAGTGGGAGTTAGAGTGGCAGTCATAGTCATAGTGGGATTTACAATAGGATTTAAAATGATCATAATGTGATTTACTCCTGGTTGACATGACACACGTTTCTCAAATCCAACCCCTGCAGGAGACGGCAATATCGCGACCACTTGGCTGACTTGCTAGGGTGGGGGGCACGGGTAGCACTTGACCTAGGTGGACAGGCTCGCCATCCTCACATCTGACTATAAGTTCAAACAGGTTTCGACAGTTTTGAATCACACCCACATAAGATCCCACTAGATGAAAGAAATGATGTGGCGGGTCCGCCCCGAATTTTGCAGCACGCAGAACATACCAATGGAGAAACGGCGAAGATTTTGTGATCATGGCCCTATTCAAGCCAAAGACGGATCTACTTTTGAGATCATCGGATCTACTTTTGAGATCCTCTGCGTTAATTTGTCCCAGCTGCAGGTGCAACCCACCTGCGCCAAATGAGTGCGCCATTGTCGACACTCGCTGAGACTCTGGCCCATTTCAGAATATGAGAAAGGTCTTCCATCTGTTGGAGAGCGTCAGCTTTCCTCCAAGCAGCGAGCAGGCCCACGTTCCCATCAAAAAGCAATTCTTGCAGTTTCTTGTTACAAGTCATCTTGTTTGGGATCTTTCTCAAATTTGTTGAACATCTTCAGGACGGCTGGCCCTCATATTCTCCACCTGCAAACCTTGCAAAGTGCCTTGCCTTGTCATTAAGGTGGCCTTGTTCCTCAGGAAAAGTTTCTGAGCCATGCCCAAACGATGCGCTTCAGCCAACTCAGCAACACACCAGGCACGTTGGAAGAGGTTCAATGAATGAATGAATGAATTGAGACATACAACCTGCCAGCCGAAGCTGTGGTTAAGTAGCCATGAGAGCCACAGAGGCTCTAGCAAATAAAGAAAGTGAAAACACAGAGGAGCCGAAAAGCTCAGGCAGTCAGAAGTCAAGCTTCAGGATGGCACTGGAAATCGATGCTTCGCTTTCTGCAATGCAATGACAGAATTATGAAAAGGTCGAGTAGTCTTCCACTGTCTAAGAAAGACAGAGGCA
>Ga0126342_10015293_pt1 | contig 13462 bp, 10 predicted proteins | sample Cyp1metagenome_FD_92528 | JGI IMG/M metagenome (GOLD analysis project Ga0126342, IMG submission 92528) | Coral microbial communities from Lord Howe Island, Old Settlement Bay, Australia - Cyphastrea 1 metagenome | ecosystem: Host-associated > Invertebrates > Cnidaria > Coral ...
CGGAACTGTTGGAAATTGGAGTCTAGCCCTGGTTCTACTAACTGAGATGGAAGGCGATATCTTGTTGCCAGATGTCATCAGCTACAATGCGGCGATCAACGCATGTGCCGGAAGCTGGTTTGTTGCCGTGCAGCATTTGAGTGGAATGCGATCGCACCGCATTGTCTCAGATTCAATCAGCTACCACAGCCTGCTTGACGTGTGCAGAGGAAGGGATGCCGACGATTCGTTCAACGAAAGCTGGCTGGTCGCTTCACAGGCCTTGCAAGAAATGCGTAGATGGAAACAGCAGCAAGATAGTGTTACTTACGCGATCGGCTCTCTTTCTATATGTGCTGAGAGATGTGGGGGGTGGGCGATTGCATGGAGCATGCTGTCAAACATGCGAAATGCTACGGTCGAATTCAGCAGTATGAATCTGAGTAGTGTCCTCAGCAGCAGGGAAAGGTGTGGATGGCCAACAGCTGTGGCAATGCTGAAAAGCAGCCAAGTGGACACAGTTATTTGCAACGGTATCTTGAGTGTCTTAGCACATGCAGACCAGTGGTTGGTTTCCTTGGTGCTCTTAGACGACATGTTGAGTTCCAGGAAAAATCGCAATGTCATTACATCAATCAGTGTCACAGCGGCCTGTAAAACGAGCACGTGGTTGATGGCTCAAGGCGCACTTTCTCAAATCTCCAGCCTCCAGGTGGAAGGCAATGTAGTCAGCTGCAGCAGTCAGATTAGCATGTGTGAAAGGTGTAATGAGTGGGAGAATGCTTTAGAGCTGTTGAGGATTATGTCTCAGGATGGCACCCTGTTGAATCTAATCGCTGGCAATAGTTTGCTTGGAACATTAAGGGCGCAAGAGTGGACCCTCGTTTGGAGCCTCTTTGGAGCGCTGGGATCGAGATCGCTCTTGCCTGATGAAATCAGTTACAACGGGGTGATCAGTGCGTGTGAATCTTCGGTGTGCCGAGTGGCAAGCAATGTAGTCGGCAAGACAAAACGGAGCCTTCTGCAGAGTGTTGAGTAAGTAATTATTGCAACTGGGAGCCCTGCAAGTCTCCCAAAGGCTTTCACGGAATGTTTTGAACTTGCATTTGGCAGGATGCAATTAAGCAGCAAGGAGCCTCTGACGTTGCCTTAGTTGCTAGTTATTCTTGCGACTTAAGGGAGGTGTACTTTACATTGAGTTTGGGTGATGCTGTGTTCAGGGTCAAGCTCTGCTTGTGTTGCCGCCTCACTAAATTTTCACAGTATGGCAGAGTTCATTTTTTCAACCTGTCGCTCACTTCGCTCACTTCGCTTATTGATCCTCTTTGCTTCTCATGGATCTAGGTCAAGGCGTGGGTCCAGAACATGGGCGGCCACGTGATCATCTGTGGATCGACGGCTCAGGGCTTATAGATTAGTAGGTCACACTTTTGTTTCAGCGATTCTTGATTGATCCTGGTACTTTTTAATGTCATGCACTCTCCTAGGCAATGGGCAACGGAGTGCTTGATGCACTGTCAGAAGTGCTAGAAGGTGGAAAGGAAACAGTCGAAGCATTGCGACGCGAAGGGCGTATCATCGCAGAAATCAAGCTGCAATCAGAAGAGGTACTGTAATACAATTGATTGATGTGCATTTCTAAATGTTAGTTGCTCCTTCACCACTACTGCATTGCTGCATGCCAGAATCTCACCCTGTCACCATGAGATACAAAACTTGCTCGCTTTGGCCACTGTGCTGTTTTGGGATGCTATGGATGAATGCAACGATAAACAATGGTTCATGTGCCCTGATGAAGGTTCCTGGCCAATGACACCTAAATATGGACAACAAAGAGCCCGCATGAATCTGTCACTGATAGGGTCGGTATAGGGTACTGATATGTACTGATGGCCAAGAATCCTGCATGACCTGCATGGTAAATCCTGCGCACATTTCTACATGCCCTTGGCGGGATGACCTCCGCTGCAGCAAGGCGACTCACCGAGTTTGTGTCCAGTTTCCATGCTTGATGGTGACATGTTGTGAACATCAAAAATTCTTTCCACATTTTTTCACATTTGCTATCTCCATCTATGCCTGTGAACCAGAAGTCGTCAGCGAGGAAATGTGGGGCTGAAAATCCTGAACGACTTGATTTTTTCGCCGGGTTCTGACTGACCTTGGCAGCGTGTACAGAAAGATGAGAATTCAAAATTCTCTCTTTGGACCTGCTGACGTGACCGGATCCGAGAGTTGCCATCCACGGGGCATGGCAGCAGGTTCTCCAAAAATAGAGACAGGCAGACTGACACACATACACATACACATACGCATGTACTTGTACATGTACATACACATATACATATCCATATGCCCTACATATCCATATGCATATGCATATACACACATTATATTATATTATATATATATCTATCCTATCCTATCCTATCCTATCCTATCCTATCCTATCCTAATCAATGTATCAATCAATCTAATCTAATCTAATCTGATCTAATCTGATCTAATCTAGTCTAAATCTAATCTAATCTAATCTAAATCTAATCTAATCTAATCTCATCTATCTAATCATCTAATCTATCTAATCTATCTGTTCTACCTACTGTAATCTATCTAATCTATCTAATCTATCTAATCTATCTAATCTATCCAATCTATCTAATCTATCTAATCTAATCAATCTATCTATCTATCTAATCTGTCTATCTAATCTATCTATCTAATCTATCTATCTAATGTATCTATCTAATGTATCTATCTAATCTAATTTAATCTATCTATCTATTTGTCTATTCTATTGTAGTCTATTGTATTCTATTGTATTCTATTGTATTCTATTCTATCCTATTCTATCGATTCTCTCTATTCTATCTATTCTATCTATTCTCTCTATTCTATCTATTCTATCTATTCTATCTATTCTATCTATTCTATCTATCTATTCTATCTATCTTTCTATCTTTCAATCTTTCTATCTTTCTATCTTTCTATCTATCTATCTATCGATCTATCCATCTATCTATCTCTCTGTCTATCTCTATCTCTATCTATATCTCTATATCTATATCTATATCTTTATCTTTATCTAGATATATATGATGTACGATTGTAATTTAGATTTGGCTGCGTAACGTTTTCTTGTCCCTTGGTGAAGCACTGGGTGTGTTGGAAGAGCAATCCTCAGGTTCTAGTTAGTATTCTTAGGTAGATTCCGTCCGTGCCACCATCCCAACTATCCAGCAGCCACCTCTTCCGCTTATGATGCCCCATTGCTGGCCCCATTGCTGGCCCCATTGCTTCTAAACCCCACATACTGGTGGTGCGAGCTCTTAAGCCCATTCACATCCTTTTCTTTGATTTGTCTAGGCTGAGTTGCTTGGAGCCTTTTGCTATGTTTTTGCACAATGTTGGCTTTTCATACAGTAGCTTTTCAAGATTCCTGAGCCCGTGAGGAATCCATTTGGTATAGCATGAGCCCCGAGCAGGTTGCAACGACCAAAAGCCATATGCTGCTGTATTGGATCTGATGCTGAATGTGAATGCCTAGCATTCCAGTTGGATCTGATTGGATTCCTGAATTACGATCTGAAACCAGTCGTTTTTTTTTCCCCTCCTTCTCTTCTCTCTATTCTTTTTGGGGGTTGGTTGGAATAAAGCCTTGCAGGTTCCTCAAAGGTATTTTGTGTAGTGGTGGCCACCATCCTATACTAGCGTGTCTAGGGTCCTCCTGAGCAACTTGTGTTCGAAAGGATTGGTGCACGCTTTTGGTAGGGTGGCCTTGACATTGGAATGAGCAAAGCTGAATGTGCGAATATGTGCGAACACAAATCGTTCAAATCATTCATACGTTTGGGGCACTTCCTGCCAGCTCCCTGCGGGCAACATCTCGAGTTGGGACAAAAGCAGACTGAGGATTCTTTTTGTGTCGGTGCGACATCGTGCCATTTCAAATTTGAGCACAGCTTCCAAGTTCTTGTTCAAATTTCCTGGTTGAGTTGTATTGAAAGTGGAAAGGTCGCCTTCGTCGTCCTTTGGGAGCCCTTCCCTAGCGAAGTTTCAGCAGTGCTTTCCTCGTGTGCCATTCAGTTGTTTCAAGTCTGCACTCTACTAGAGCAGGTATCTTTTGAATGTTGATTTGTCCACAGCCCAGACTGGAGAAGTTCTGCTACGCTTGGTCATTGTCGATCTGGCACCAAGAGAAGTCTTGCTCTGGTCGCTCTGGTCGAATTTCACCATGACACCACATGACACCTGTGGATTTCACTTGTGGCCTCTATGGCCCTCGATACTCTGAAGGAGCTTCATTCAATGGAAAAAGTTTGTGCAAAGAGGGCCGTGGATAAAATATGATCAAAATTTGTTTCGACTTAGAGATATTTACAGAGATTTACAGAGTGAATCTTGCGCGAATACATTTGAAATGTTTTGGGTGAGCGCGTGTGAATAGCTGTTGGCTCTGTCCTAGCCTCCTTGCCTGACAATTCCATCAAAGGAGACAAATGGCAGTCTTGACCCAGAGGAGTGAAAAAATGGTGGAATGCATGTGTCAAACAATGGTGGAATACATTGAAGGTTTCAGGATGTTGACGGCAACGATAAAATATACGATATACAGTTCAAAGCATTGCAGGAAGACACAGCTTAGGCTGCCAGGGAAAATGCAGCATGCAGAACATCATGCACAGCCAAAGGAACCTAGTCGACAGGAGCATATGCCTATCGAGATCACTTCCATTTTACTGGGTGGCGGTGGTGTTGCGATCCTTGCAATGTTGGGTCCTCGCACGACAAATTTGGCAGCTCGGAATACGGAGAGCCATTGTCAGAAGGCCAATCTGCCTTCATTAATTTCTTTGTGCATTCCCTGCTTTGCTAGACTCATTGCACCAGTTTGAAAGCATATTGCATTTGCAATCGGCAGGCTGTGACTGCACAAAGGAGCCGGCATACCAAAGTGGAGCAAAAGGCACCCACGGTGTGGGGGCGCAGTGTTCCTGCATCTTGTCCGCAAAGGGTGCGCCAGTTCTTGGGGTCATTCTCTGAGGTCGCCTGGTTGAGATTTGCTGATTTGTTGCTCTTTGACTTTTTTCTTCGCAGCCAAGTGAACGAGCACAAACTGACAAACTACTATAGTCACTATAGTCAGTTGGGGATGCTACCAGACAGCCGAGGCTTTCGTGGCTCTTCTTGCTGCCCGGGGTACCCGAACCCGATTGGTCCGAGCGGCGGCGAATGACCCTTGAGCAGCAAGTAGCCGACTTGCCCACTGCTTTTGCACCATGACCAGGCTAGAAAGCAATTGCATTTCTTCTGAGAGAGCCACCTTTCCGGGCGGAACGCCAACAACACTGCTCACTTGACTGTGTGCAAAGTCAAGAAGCAGAAGAAGCTGCAATCCGCTCATTCAGAGCGTGGTCTACCTAGCCATACCTAGTCATACCCGGCCATTGGCTTTTGCTGTGGGTGATTCGACATTGGTTTTTGTTCGTTTGATTGGCGATGAAGAATGCGTGCTGCCTGAGTCCGCCAGGGGGTTGATTCTAGAGGGAGGGTTCAAAGCCATTTTGCAACCTCACAATGACAGTCACAGGCCTAAGGCACACTTCACCGAGCTAATCTGGATAGTAGAACCTGTAGGAAAGAACAGAACATCCAGCAATGCGCAATGATTGTCATGCAATGTTGAACTCTCACAACGGGATGCTCAGGACCGACTGCTGCAAGTTGAAGCCTCGTTTGTGCATGTTTGAGCTAGATGACCCCAAGTTTCAATGCTGGGAAGCGCCGCCTCCTAAATGACGTAAAAACATGGTCCAATGCGAATAGTTCAGGTTTCTGAAGCAAGCAAAAGACTTGTCACTTCGCTTAGTTGATCCCTACAGGATGTTTCGACAAGTAAAGCATTGCTAATGCAAGAAGCAGCATGTCATCTTCACTGATAGTTGTGGCAAATGCAGACGTGTACAAAATAGATCAAAATAGCTAATCAAAGTGGAATTCAACCGCTGGCTGACGAGTTGGCTCATGTGAGGATCGGTTCGAGTTTAATGATCGCCTATGGAATCAGTTCCTTCGGATTGCTCAGCCGTATTTCCTTCCATTTACGGCAGCCCGGCATGCAAACTTGTTTCCTTTAGGGGTCGTTGTGCTGAAGATCATATTGGTTCGAAAAGTTTGGAGGAATGCCCATTTGACTTGCGCCTCGTTTTTCCGAAACACAAGGAGAAGGAGGAGGAAGGTCCTGGCTTCCTTGCCCTGATTGCAGCGTTGCTGATCGGCGCCTTGGTGTAGTAGTTCCAAACCCATCCGAACCCATTCGAATCCAATGCAATTTCCAACGTTTGCGTTGGAGGATTTTGGTCATGTCCCTAGTGTGTTCCAACTTGCCTCCCTTTTAACTTCTGTTGTGTCAACCGAGCTGCATTTGTGACATGTCAAAACACAAATGGATGGTGCCTTCGGCTATTGGAGCTATTTGGCCACTTCGTATTCGAAGAGGCCAGAGCAAATTGGTGGAATTGGAGGGGCGTCGGCCCCTTTGCTATGCTTCTTTGCTTAGAAGATATTAGCAACAGCCACGAGCCTCTTCGGAGAACCATCCCACTCAGAAGCACCTGGGTCAAAGAGCTCAATGATGTTGCGCTCGCAACACAAGACACTCTACGGCAAGTAGAGCAAAAGTAGAATAAGCACCAAAGGAGATCAGAGGAGGTGCAGATTGCAGCAGGGTGGCATTGAACGATGGTCCAGGCCCGATGCCAAAGCTCATCAAAGCTCGGAGATTTCGAGGCAATGCGGACAGATCGGACCTATCAAGTCTGTCGTGTTCGTCGAGCCCAGAGGCAGAAAGCAAACATGCAAACGACATGCAAAGGAGTTGCACTGAATTGTCCGTAGTAGCTTATAGAACTTATGTAATCTTATGTATGTGAAATGGTACGGCCTGTGCTAAAAATCACATCAGTCGCTGCACAGAGGCAATTCCGGCGGTTTCTGCAACTATTGTGCATCGCAGAACCCCCAAGACTTCAGGTGGTCAACAGCTCAAAAGCTATCAAACACATGAATTATTCAAGGGACTCACTCTTCAATCTTTATTTGTATTGATTGCGCCTCAATCTCCCAGTAGTGCGGTCACTTGCTAATGATTCAGTTGTCAATCAGCCAGTGAATCATACACTTTCCATCTTCTGCATTTCTTTCAATATTTTTCCTACTCCTTAGTACGTCTCCTATCCTGTGAGACTTGGGAACTGGTGTGGGTATGGTAGCCAAGAAAGAGGGTCAAAGAGGTTCCTACTCGGGCAAGATCTTTGGGAAGATAACTCCGATAATGCGTTTTCTTTTCTTCGGATGGCTAAGTCTTGGTGCCAGAATATTTGAAACAAACAGGGTATGACAAGACTAGTCAGTGTCTAGTCGACCAGCCGGATTCCGTTAGAGGCGGTTCTCAATCCTTTCTATGTCACCATGTTTAGGTGCATGTCACCATGTATCACCAGGTGTGGTGGGTGGCACTTTCTTCCTTGCCTTGGCTGCTGGCTCTGCTGCCCAAGCACTTCTGCAAGTTCCTGAAGGTGCATGAAAGACTCATCAAGAATGTTATATATACATCGAAAGTTTCGGCCTTGTCTTCCCGAACATCGCCAGGTTGAAAGTTGATTGCTTTGCAACCTTGGCTTTTGCTGTAGTAGCATTTCTCCTGCAGAGGTCTCACAGCGACCTTGACCTCAATGACGCAGGCACGGGCACAAACAGGAAAACCATGGAAACTCCGCGCCGCATTTGGCAAAAAATGTGGGATAGACCTTGGGCATATTTGTGTCATTTTGTGTCAACATCAATATGCAGGCCGTGCTGGCGAGTATTTTGGGAAAGTAACAATGTCGGTTGGTAGCGCCCCAGAAATCGGAAAGTTTTCCTGGAATGGAATGGTGTTCCACGCAAAGAATGTATTCCCAGCTTCACTGGAACCTGTATAACCCCAAGGTTCACACAATAGTATATTTTTGCAAAGTAATATTGCAGATAAACATGGGTATTTGATGGCAATTGACCATATACTACAAGGGATGTCCTGAGAGCTGTATGGTTCTTGAATGATCTGGATTGACTATGCTGGCAAGCAGATTGAGCAGGCTCCTTTTGTGATCGCTGCCGCGGTTGCTGTGATGATAGCGGCTGCAGCTTTCCTCAGCGGACGTCACCGCTTGGAGGGCCGGTGGCAACAGCATCTTGATGGGAACCTTGCGGTTTCACCACGTGGTAAGATGTTGGTCCCAGGGCTTTATCAAACCTCACCACGCAGCTCAGGTGTTCTGAAAGCACAACATGCTCATACATTCTTATACATTCTTATACATTCTCATTTCAACATTTCTACATTGAATACAGTTTGATGAGTGTGAGCACCATGTATGGAGCCCAGATAGCATGGTGTGCGAAGCTCTTCGCTACATTGAGGTATTTTCTCACCCGAAGCTGTGAAACATCCATGACTGTTCCGAATATTAATGCATTCCTTGGATTAGCTGGTTGTGGGTTAGAGTTTCGGACATTCAATTTGTTGGCCTCTGACATGTTTGGGGCCCCAATGCAAGCCGGGAGAGCGAGAGTTCTTTTGATTCGCAACCTCGAAGCTCCTGTGAGCATGATCACAGGCTAGCAGGATGCAATATGCATCGATGATCCATTTCTGGGCAAAAACAAGAAGACCCGAAAACCTGTGATGAAATAGGACGAGAATCACAGGAGATAAATGAGGTTTGTTAGGCGACTACAGCGCCGTGCAGCTTTGGCAAAGCAGACATCCCACAATCGGTGTTCCACATAAATTTATTCTGCGCAATGCAGCAGGGTTCATTGCACACTTTTGGTTGTGCTTTGGAGTGTGTGGCACCTTTCAATGCAGTAGGCATGACAAAGTCTCACAGGTGGGGTCTTCTTGCATTGCTCCTATTTCTGCTCTTCTGTGTGACTGGCTTGAATGTCCTTTTGAGCTATGCCGGAGACTTAGCACTCTGTGCACGATTGCGCACTCCCCGTGACAATATTACTTACCAAATCACCAATGCTTTGGTGTTGGACGAGTCCAAACACTTGATTCACTAGAGGTGTTTCGCACGATTGACAATGTTCTGGTGCCATATCTGCAAGCAGTTTGCATCTACCTCTCCCAGCTTCGGCTTTCTAAAGGTGGTCGTTTCCTTGTAAAGTTGTCCCCTAAAAAGATAACCTATTCACACATTTCACTTCTGTCCCCGTGCAGCACTGCAGATTAGCGTCAGCACTATGCAAGGAGGTAGTTGATCGCATCCCATGCAAGCTGCACACACGAGTACTGTAACAGTCAGATCAAATAAAAACGTTTGGCCACCCAGTTGTCATGAACGACCACCTCCATTTCAAAGAACACGATGTCTTGTCAACTTGCATCAGGACAGAAGCACTAGAGGGAACCCGACTGATCCATGATCAAGTCCTTTGAATAAAGGTCGATTCAAACGGCATGTTTTGATTCCATATTTGTACATACATTTATGATCATTTCCGTATGTGTGTCACAGATGCACGTAGGTGACCAAACAGACTGCAAAATATCTAGGAAGGAAGTTCAGCGCGCTCAAGTCGAACAAACTTGAGAGATCAGAATGCTGGCTGTAGGACCCTGTCGGCTTGTCACAGCCCTTCGAATGCCCACGCCTGTTAGGTAGCAAAGAATGCAGCTGGTTTCTACGAACAACTAGGGGTATTTGCTGGAGCACTTGTGGTGGCAGTACCTGTGATTAGTTTCTCGGCCATCATCGGCTTCATCCTCTTGAGGTAATTGCTCTGCCAAGTACCCATTTCTAGCCCTAGCCCTGCCCATGCCCACAACACGAATAGAGGACTCTGAGTATTCGCAATGCGGGGGTAGTCAAGTGGCTTTTAAAGACACCTATTTCCGTCTAAGTCACTCAAATCTACTCAAGCTCTTTCGTGCTTCCATGTGTTGTTTTGTTTGTGTTGAGGGCTCAGTTCTGCAAGATCTGAACTCGACGGCGAAGAATTATGGAAGATGTACTGCTTTGAAAGTTGTTAGAGCGACTGAAGAACCAAGGTGGATACCGCTATGTTCGGTTGACGCTGGGTGAGCTTCTTACACTATGGCCACTATGGAGTGGCTTGAGAGAATTGTTTTGGTTTTCGAAGCTCAGGTCGATACTGGCGGCAAGATCTCACCGAGTTGTTCTTGGAGAAGTATTTGTCGAATCGATCCTTTTACTTGCTTGACTCGATTCCAAGCTCAAACTAGATTTGTGATATTCGTTGATATTCTGCAACGGGGCAGGGACTGTGCAGTTTCTGGTTTCATAGTTTCATCTCTCCTTTTCCTCCCCATCCTTTGTTGATTTTTGCCCGTGGTTGTTCTCTTTCGACTGGTGCTGCAGCTGCTGGAGTACGCCCAAGCATCACGGGCTCTGGGCAGCTTTCTGCAGTATGGGAGCAGGTGCATTATCCGACTTGCAAATTTTCATGAGTTAAGGAAACTAAGTGAACCCATGCAATTGCCAGGAGCATGACCTGAACCACCCGCTCTGGATCAACAAACAAAATGCAAAACCGACAAAAGACATCAAAAGACCAGGATTATTGTATAGTACCTTTCTTGCTGAAAAACAACATTTTTATGCATTTCTAGGAGTCTGCATCCATACCTTTGAACAAAGCAAAAGGCAATGGCTCAGCTTGCCTCTTCTCGTAAGGGCTCGAATCAACCAAGGTTCAGACCCATAGATTCAGCAATTCCGAACCGTGCCAGACTGGATGGGTCCTTACAGATGCGATCCTTAAGTGGGTCCCTGGTCATTCATGTTGGGATCCTTTGCAAGCGCATTCATGGGTGTGGGTGTGGTTGAGGCATGCTTGCGCATAGGGTTCTCAGCACCATTGCACACAAGACCTCCTTCTGGTAATGTGTCTCAAGGTAGCCCTTTTTTTTCTATGTGCCGGGCCTCCATTGGAGGTGCTCCGAATGCTGAGTGCCTGCTTGAATTGGCATTTCTCCAGTGGTCGGTTTTGGGTTGCAGTCCCTTGTCCTCTTTATATATTTCTCGTCTTACTGAGTCTTACTCCAGTTCGTTCTTTGTTTTTCTCGGTAGTAACTTCATCTCTATAGTTCGAACGATTTCGTTTTTTGTTTTCTGTTTATGCGTTCCCTACGAAAAAGTCAGTTAGCTTCACAGCAGCATGTCTTGAAAACCGATATGTCACATTCATTGCCTCACCCTGAACGTTTGCGGAATGCGTAAAGAAAAGCCTGGATGTCTCGTTGGCTCGGATAAGAAGTGCATAGACTCAGACATAGACTCCTTGGACCTACAGTTACAGTTTTGCCAGCAAGCTTTAAACATCTTTAAACCAGGTCTACATCGTAGGAAGCAATTCAAAGACCCTAGCCATTTAGTCAAGAGGAAAAGTTGGCCTTGGGTGGGTGATTTGCTCGATGAAGTCGTGCGTGTTGGTTCCGTTGCAAGAAAAGAGCTGGAGAGCTGGAGGACCAGATGTTGCCATGAGGAAATGTCGTCGTTGAATCTGAAGTGTATTTTTGTTCCACAAGGTTGACCATGCCAGCAACCCAAGGAATTCACAAAGCACTGACGCCGACAATCCAGACCAACGTATCTCCGAGGATGTGAATTATTTCACCAAAGTCACCTTGGACTTTCTGTTTCTTAGCGTTCTAAGCAAGCATTTGCCAGAAGTTGCATCATCAATAGTACTTGAGCGGGTTGCTTGGGCTTTCATGGCGAGCAATTGCACTTGTCCTGACTTATCATTGCATGCTCTGGTTTGCCGAACCAGTTTCCTGATGTTTATTTGCAAAAGGAACTTACAGCTGGAAACCTTGCTGCCTGCACCGCTGCTTCTGCCGCCGTACCAATTGGGCGGCAATGCAAGGTTGGATGTGTTGGACAGTATTTTGAACCTGATCTCTTTCTCTGCCATTCTTTGGTCAACTTCACAAACACTGACCGGAGCCCTTGCGATTTATGACACTTGGTGGAAAGGTTGCGTGGTTCAATATTTCTCCGGCTAGCTTTGTTTGGTGGTGGGGCCACCGAAGAGACGCTGAAAGCGAGAACTAGCAAGATCATGTTTTGTGAGTCTGTGCCCAAAATTTGGCATAAGTCTGCCGCCTTGAGGCACTTGTTGGGACCTACATTGCAGTTTTCCTTGGAGGACAACGTGAGACGAAAGCCTTATTTTGTGTCCTCCGTTCCGCACGTTTCAAAGCCAGGACGCTTGGTTGGTCTCAACTACCAACAGCTTCGTTTGCAGGCAGATTTCCGCTACAGTTGCAGACTCAGTGGCCCTGAAGTGCTGCTTGAGGCTCACCAAGCGGCACCGGCTTCCAGAGCAAATCTGGTAAATCAGTGGTATTTTTGTGCTTCAATTTGTGATTTTCAAATTTTGTGCTTCATTTTTGCTTTGCATTTACAGTTGAGGTTTGGTCCATATCAGGGATAATGCGGAAGCAATAGCCTTCTACGGGGGCGAGAAGCGGGAGCAGGGCGAGGCATGCGCCCTGGAATTGCGTCCTCTGAATTCTCGAAGTTTCACCAGTCTCTTGTGACTCTTGTGCCACACTGCGGAAACGTATCTACTGTAAGCAGCAGAAGTATTGTAGCATAGCTGCGGGAAGAGAGCCATCTCTTTATATACACTGTCACGGTCAGAAAAACGGTATTTAAAGCGTTTTTGCGTTCCCAGCCAGCCAAACGGCGCAAATATCAGTATACTTGCACAAAAAAACGCAAGCAGCAAGGAGTAACTGCTTAAGATTACACGGACCCCAAACAGTGTGGGGGTAGGAAGTCAATGTACCAGATACAAGCAACAGTAGCTATGGAACAGAAACAGATGAGGTTAAACATGATCGCAACTGCAACCTTCTATATAGATCTATATAGAGGAACTCACAAGATCTTCAGACAAGAACTTCCTATGAGCATCCCCAAGGAAGAGTTTTCATACAAGCAGCAATGCAGAGAGGATCTTCAATGATCTTCAAGATCTTAATGCAAGGACCTCTTGAGGAGGATTTGAACAGGATCTCCACAAAGAGCTTCTCACAAGGATTTGTACCAGATCATGTAAGGACACCGACAGGATGTCACCAGGACCTCTTCAAGAGCTTTGTGCAAGGACTTGTACAATATCATGCAAAGGCCCCTGGCAGAATTCCACTAAGACCTTCGCAAGATCTTCGCACAAGGAATTGTAGAAAACCTTGAGCAAGATCAGGACGCACACTTTGTGCGACCCTGCGCAGTCGAAATGCACATGGACATCTCAAAAGAGCCATTTTACGCGAGAGTTCTCGGGCAAAATGCCGCACACCAAGACTTAGGCCTACCTTTGCAGAGCTTGCGCTATCGAAATGCACATGGACATGTCACACGAGCAATTTTATACGAGAATTTTCGGGTAAAAGGCACAC
>Ga0126342_10015294_pt1 | contig 13462 bp, 13 predicted proteins | sample Cyp1metagenome_FD_92528 | JGI IMG/M metagenome (GOLD analysis project Ga0126342, IMG submission 92528) | Coral microbial communities from Lord Howe Island, Old Settlement Bay, Australia - Cyphastrea 1 metagenome | ecosystem: Host-associated > Invertebrates > Cnidaria > Coral ...
GAGTTGGCAAGGCGGAAGTGAACATGGAAGTGGAGGCAGAGGTGGTGGAGGAGAAGGAGGAGGACGAGGAGGAGGTGGAGGAGAAGGAGGAGGAGGAGAAGAAGGAGAAGGAGAAGAACAACTTTGATAAAATCTGACAACCCTCACCTGGCAGGTGGGGGAAAAGAAAAAAAAAATATATATATGCTTCCTGGTTAAAATAGGGATCAAGAGCACCACATAGGCTAAAGGAGGTTTGGTGTTTGCTGCTCCTGCCGCCCTGTGTCCACTTTCCTTCCAAAAACACTGGGAAAAAAACCATAAATTCCGTTTGAAAACCAGCTGACATTGCAATGCTATTATCTCTCTCTGTGTTTCTTTTGTTCCCAAGTGCGGTTGAGTGAATAATCCCATTTCAGCATATTTCAATATATATTTCACCCATTTCCATCTTGTGCCGCATTTATTGAAGCACCATGAAACACCATTGAACCATTGTTTGTTCCTCAGGTTACATTGGAAGCAACGCAGATCTGCTGACAGATCCTGTGGCATCTCCGTTTTGGACCACCGAACAGGAGCTGGGAGGCCATGAGATTTGGACCACGGCTTGGAAGGAGGATGAACGCCACTCTCCAAACCAAGTGAACCATAGTATGAGACAAAAACTGTCAAACCTTCTGGTTTGCTTGGACCTGCAGGGAATATGTGAACCAAACATCGCCAAACATCACCAAACCTTTTGGTTTACACTCGAAATTTTGGGCATGTTCTTCCAAAACAACGGTGTTTTCCTGCCCTTTTTGCTGTTGGGTAACGCACTCCGCAGGTGGCGGCGTTCCACCGATGCTCTTCGCCGTGGGCGGCTCCGAGAGCATCCTGGGGGATTCGATGATCGTGGCGCAGAAGGCAGCCTTCTATGGCGCCAGCGCCTGGGTTTTCTGGGACCCCTGGGATGCTGTTGGAAAATCCCATGGAATTAATGGCCATTGCTGTGGAAAATCCCATGGAAAATTGCCATTGAAGATTGGTGATGGTTCATGATGATTGATGATGATGGAATCCATGGCTGAACCATGGTTTTGTGGAAGTTTGTAGCATGAACCAGAAAGTAGGAACTTTCCTATGATGCAACTGAGGTTTTCTGTGTGATCCTCCTTCGAATTTGAAGCAATTCTGGGATGGGGATGGGGATGGTAAGAAAGATGTGAACAAATTAGAAAAAATGGTAGGATAAGTGTAATATATAGTATGTATTTTGAGGGACATTGGGGGTTCGAGTGGGAAAATGATGGACACGTCTAGACTATTCCTAGATAATGCCTTTGACGTTTTTTGAGGGATGGTTTTTATGACATCCTTTCTGGTTCCTTCAGGGAGGCTAATATCACAATCACAATGTGACCCTGTTTCAGCATGTTTCAACAAGAATTATGCTTCAACAAAGCATGGGGGGGTACCAACTGAGTAACTGGTCCAGACCATTCCAGTGACTTCTTTATGACTTTTCCAAACCAAGGCTTCATGGTCACTCTCCCAGACCCTTGGAACCCCTGGAAGCCTTGGAACCTTTGAGGCATGTCATGTGACCGAGGCGTTCACGTGGACGTCCACGTTGGGATGTGGCACGACTTTCCCATGTACTCCGAAGGCTGCGGCAGTGGCGAGGGCCTTTGGCAGGCTGCTCTAGCTCTGAACCGTGTCTTGGCGCTGGCAAGGCAGTATACGGGGGTCCCAAAGAACAATGGAGCAATGAGCAATGAACTGATATATAAACCGATGTCCGTCCTGATTTTTTGTTTTTCGGGTAAGTTCTGTTCGATTAGTAATTTTGTTCCTTCAAACATGACAGCAAATCCACCCTCAAAAAATAATCCGTACTGTTTTTCCTCCTGATATGGCACCAACAAAATCAAGCTTCAGAGGCAGAAAATTCAGTTGTTTAGCCTGCTCTGCCAAAAAACCCCTACATAACAAATGGATAGACATGGCTATTTTCTTCAATGTTGATATGTTCATATTTTTTCATATATGTTTTTCCACAAAAATGTCAATGGCTGCATTGATCCTGTCCTGACTGGGTGCCTACTGTACCTCAAGTTCACGTACTACAATGTACTACAATGTACTACATATTTATCCCCAAAAAAGATCGAAAAGTACAATCCTACTCAAGAATGGATGGTGTTTTGACTTGTCTATCTTTTTGGCTGGCTTATCCATGGGTATCCATTGATTTCTGCCAATTTTTCCCGGTTTTTCCCATGTTTTTTCCGGTTGGTCGCAGGCACTGCAGCCTTCATCCGCGAAGTGGCGCGCCGGAAGCGGACGGCCAGTGCCATGGGCCTGGTCTGGCCACCTGCGAGCTCCCGAGCGGGGACGCCGAAGACACGGCAACCGGGTGGCAAGTGGGGGAACATTGATGGAATATATTGGATATATATATATATAAACAAATATAAATTATTATCACACAGACATATATATATATAGATATCACATATATATAGTATGTTTTTTGGGATATATGTGATATATATATATATACAACTTACATTGATAATTTTCAATAAACATGATTTGCGTATGTTCAATAGACACATGCGAATAGACAAATATACCGAATAAACCATATCATGTTATATCACGGGACTTAAGTGCTAAAACTGGGGGACAGAGCCAACTTGTACCGGATACTGGTGGTGTTCAACTAGTGCACACGGAGATGTAATCAATAAAGCCATTGAGGTACATCTACGATGTTACGAGGCCGGGCGCGCAGAAGTCCCTTGGAGGCATACTTGCGCAGGAGCCAGCCATGAGAGGATCGGAATGGATCGGCTCCATGGCCACCTGAGGTGGTTCCCAAAGAAACTGCTGAGTCCCATCAGCAACGACGTTCACTTCGAGGCGTTGCCTCCGCAACTTGGCTCTGAAGAGAAGGCCCCACGTCACCAGCCTGGTCAGGGATGTTACATCCATGGCAGATCATCGATATGCTCAAACCAAAAATAAAAACCTATACCCATCACTGGGATGAAGTGAAGTTTACCTGAGGTTTTATTAGAAGCACTTTGAAATCACACATCATCAGCCCATCATGGCCAGCATCTGGGCAGCCAAGGATTCCTGCTGCTTCCAGAGATGACCCCCTCCCTACCAGATCGTCTTTCTGGGCCCTGATCTTCCTAGCCGTTTCTGGCATGGCCCAAGTTGCGTATTTCTGGTCTCTTTGCACTTCCCGATCCCTCCAAAATCACTTGGAGGAACGGCTTTTGCAGGTTTGAGTGGCAAAATTTGGCCTTGGAACCTTGGACAGCCACCTCCGGTTGTGTCTGGGATTTCAAGAAACATCAAGAAACTCCATCTTTTATGTTTTGGACCGTTTGGGATCATTGTTCTAAGATTCTAACATGATCTTACATGAGGAATGGCACAGCTTGTTTCTCTGAATCTTGCATAGCGAAGACAGAATATTGGTATCATCATGATCATCATGAATCATCAACATTCACCTACCGGATGATGTGTAAATACTGACTACTGTAATTATTTGGAATGTCATAGCCACGAGCCTGTGACATTGCCATCTCTTTGCCGCACTCTTGTGGCGCTGGAATCTTCAAAATGGTGAGGAAATTGCAGCCCGTCAAAGCATACATCATTAACCATCATTAAACGATGTAAGACTAGATCATGGAAAAATCCATAGGGGTTCACAAGGTAGAAAATATTAGAAGAACCCATTTCCAGGGATTTCAGGGTGACATAATATATATATATATAATATAAATATATATAGATGATATTTAACTATTTTTTAACTATAAATTTAAAAGTTAAATAATATTTCACCCCGCCATAATTTATTTCGCGCCTCACGCAGGGCGATGCCGCAGAGTTTGAGTCGGACTCGTTGATTCGCCGCTTGGCGACACGGTTTTTTCTCGGGGTGAATCATGTTGAATCCCCATGCCATGTGGTGATGTGGGACCGCCATAAAGCTCCAGTTGGGGTTAATATGGGTTAATACTATATATATATAATTATAGTCCATTTCTGGCAAAAGTGAAGGTTGATTTTTTCAAAAGATAGGTTTACCTCAGGATATGTCAGTATTAGTTGGTATCCTGAGGTGACACACTGAAATTCTCATCCAGTGATTCTATGTGTGGTTCAAGATGGCTGGGCCAGAGAAAACTGGGTGACTCTTAATTCATGCCAATCCCTTCAGATTTGCGGCCGACCATTTCACTGAGGAATGGCTTTCTTGTGGCATTCGTGGCATGTCTTGCCACAGCCGAGAGTTTGAGACAATGTGGGCCAAATATTGCAGAGTGCCCCCAACAATTGCAACTAATGGCAATGAGAGCGGTTATTCACGGAGAGAGGCAGGTTCTTAGAAGCGGTGCCGCGACCTCTGAATATAAGATTCAGGTCTCAAAGTGATGACATCCAGGTACTGAAAATCAATGGAATTGAAGGCCAGGCATCAAGTCTTTTGAAGCAACCATGGCAGTCTGCTACGTCATATGTCATTCACTGATCATGGACAGATTGACCTTCCAATACTTGAGAGAGAGTGTTTCATGATGTTTCATGTCTTTTGTTCGTGTTTTTTCTAGATATGTCATAGGAGTTTGTTGTTCTTTCTCCTTTTTGGGGCTTAAAACTGCTCAACCATATCAGTAGAGAGATTCCCGCCATGGCTGCGCCAGGTTCATGACGGATCTCCTGGTGGATCACGGCCGTTTCGCCAACGAGCGCTTCGATGGAGGCGTCCTTCACGAAGAAAAGACAAGACGTCTTGGGATTGCAAGACGACTTTTTAAAGATGAATTTGACACATTTTAACCATACTCTAAAAGTCTTACTCAAATATCATGTCATGGATCTTGAATGTGTATTCAAGATATATGCTTTTGCAGATTTCTGCAGGTGTTTCTTTCTGTCCAGCTGGAAGTGGATCCAGGTTTCGACCAAGCTGGTTTCCTCTCCAGATGTGGCAAGCTTAGCTTCGTGGAGGGCCTGGCTAATCTGTCTTTTAATGAAGGTTTATTTGCATATACATACATTTTATATAGTATGTGTTTATAAGTATATGCCTCTCGAAAAAAAAAATATTTATGTGTATATACAGTATATAAATACAACTAACTATCCATATATATATATACATATATATATATTGTTCGACCACCCTTGTCATTGTCTGACACCCCATGTGTGCTGGCTACCTTGACAGCACTTTGGCAGTCACTTACATGTGCATTTATATTGAAGTTTAGGTGTATATGTCTATTAAATTATATATACATACATTTATAATCGATGGGTTTTTGTACAGTTATCTACAGTATAATTCTCTATATTAATGTGCGTTAATGATAGACTGTATCTATATATGCATATACACGTACATCTGTGTATCATGATTCATGTATTGTCCTCACATTGGTCTTCCTCCCATTGGTCTTGAGCTGTTCCCCTTCCCACACTGAAAATCCTGGAGTCCCAGCCTTGGAGGTTCCGAGACGGAGCGACCCTTCTTGAAGGAGGTGACCTCCACTCAGATGTGGGCCAGCTGGATCGGCGCGAGCCCAGGATGGGATGGGACGACCCCTGGGGCTGTTTATCTTATGCTTCTTATGGTAAAAAACATGGAGATTATAGAGATAACATGATATAACTTATTGGGTTGGCAATGGATTTTGGGTCCAATGGTTGGGCATATGGGGCTATTAGTTGGTCAACCCAGTGCCACAATCCATAGTTTTTTTTTTTTGCGGGGTGTGGCTTTAAATTCTCCAAAAACTTTAAATTCTCCAAAAAAACATATTAGTGGGTAGAAGGTGCATGCTTGACTGTCGGTTCGGATGGGTCAAAAGTTGGTACAACCGGAAAAGATCTAGCCTTTTCCACTTCAATGAAAATCGCGACGTTCCCATATGAAAAACCGGGGGTTTCTGCATGGGGCCCTTGGGGCCCCCAAAAAAAGTTTCACCCTGAGGTCGTCGCATCAACAGATCCAAGGAGGATTCCACTGATGTGATCCTCTTCGACGAAGTCATTGCGGGGGCCCTATACGGGTGGGCCCGGTGGATCCCAGTGGATCCCAACCCCCAGCATCATCAGCTCCAAGGCGCAGAAGTTGAATCGGAAGACCTTCATGTTCAACAAAACAGCCCCTGGGTGGCACATGGTTAGATGATGTTAGATGGTTGGTGAAAGTGGATCCAGATGCCATATGAATCAGATGCAAGACCCTGCGTGGAAACCCTATTGGCCTATTGGGATGGAATAATTGGATTTGTTCATGTTGCTTGACATATGGAGGTATTTGAAATGACATAAGGCAAAAAGGATTATGTGAATGTTTGATGCTATGTTGATGCTACTGCATAGATTGACAGTGTTTTTGAGACATGTTTTCGACCAAAAAAGGCTCTTGAGTAGTGCGGACGAATACGCCTTCTAATAAGCTCTCTTTTCATGGTGAGAACTCAAGAGCTTGAGAACTAGATGGATGATGCTAAGACTGATGCCTAGTGGCCTGTACGATAGATTGGTACAAATGTGCGTGTGTGCGTGTGTGTGCGTGTGCGTGTGCGTGTGTGTGTGTGTGTCAACAGTATCTCGATACATAGACATGTGAATAGATTGAATTGATTTGATTTGTGTGATTTCATTCATTTAAATTGATTTGGATTATATAATTCTGTAATTGATTGATTGAACTCATTTGATACATGAATTGTTGGTCTTTGGCAAGGCCACGCCTTTCTTGAGCCTTGACTTCTCAGCGAGGATGCAGGAATCAGGCACCTCCCAGGGTGATTCTTGAGATGACCAGGATGACCAGGATGACGAATGTATCTATTGCCATCAATAAGTATACTGCATCAATATTAATAGTGATCAATAAATATTATAGTAATAGAAATGTCTAGATTTAAATCAATATTTATTAATATATGAATGTATCTATACTGGATCAACAAATAGATGGCTGTTGGCTATTTTTTTTTACATTTATTGATGCACTATATACTTGGACACAGCAATTTCTTGGGGGTTCATGTTCCAGTGTGCAGCCTGTATAGCCAACTTCCGACATAGTTGGAGATGAGTAGCTCGCCCGCTTTATGTGGGTTGGCCAGCGCGACATCGCAACGATTGAATTCAGCATGGGATTGAAAATGCCTTGGGAATCAGCAGGAAAGCCAATATATGCAATCAAATAGAGTTGCCTACTAGCCTACCTACCTATCTGCTATCTAGCTATCTAGCTATCTAGCTATCTAGCTATCTAGCTATCTAGCTATCTACCTAGCTATCTACCTAGCTATCTATCTAATCTAATCCAATCTTATTTTTTCTTATCTATCCATGTGCCATTTCCAAACTCATGACAGTAGAGACACCTCCCCCCCTTTAGTCTTTCCAAGTTTCGTTCGCAGGTCACTATCGTGTCCCCGAGCCGCCAGCCAATGCTTGCGAGGTCCTGCCCTGGAAACTGCTGGTCGTAGCTGAACCGATGTCCAAAGTGGGTTTGTGATAGATGGTGCATTGAAATAAGACATAATAAGACCAAGACCGAACTTGCGACATATTGTGACATCTTGTAACGAAGCCAGAAATATGGCCAAATCATGCCAAATCTCCAGGCGGCAACTATCAGGAACTCGTGTTTTCTTCGCCATGTTGACAGCTCTGAAATGTGGGAACTGACGGGGACCTGGCTGAGGAACAGCTGAGCTACTACTCTACAGGCGGCAGATCAGTGGCTCATCCCTGTAACTGGTGAGTTTTGGTACACATCACGTCAGATATTGTTATATAATGTTATATATATATATCCATAAAGTTGCTTGATATCTTGGGTAAATCCACGTAGATCCTCCATTGTTGGGGGTATTCATCTGTATGAATATGGAAAAATGCTTAAGATTACCCATAGGATCCATGGTGCTGCTATATATGGTAACATTTACCATCAATATACCCCCTTTATGTTAGCATATATATATATATACCATACATGGATCCTATGGGTTATGGCTCATGGCTATCTATTTCAACGTTTTGTTCTTGAGGAATTCGCTTCAATTCCAAGGGTGGAGGGATCCTCAACAGGCACTGATTGGCAGTGCGATGAGTCGGATCCTCAACGGCCCTTGTTGGATGGCTGGACGTTGCCCCAGCTTTGGCCTATCGTTATTATATGTATCTATATAGTTCTATATTACATAATAATTATCAAATATTATCAGGAACATATTTATTTTATAAATATACTTGCATAATCTTCAAATAGATTATTGATTTTTGGGACATTATGGAACTAGTTCTATATCTATACAGCCGTACGCTAGTGTCTTGGTATTTGCTATCAGCTGGTCGGTTCCGACCAACCTTCTTCCATTGGATCGTAGAACATGAACCATGGATGGAACCTCATGGATCTGACGAAAGCGGAATTTATCCATGGATTAAGAAACTCATCGGGTTGGTGGTTTGGAACATGGTTTTTCTTTTCCCCAAATGGCTTTTATATTTTCCCCAACCAGATTGGGATGATGATCCAATCTGACTTTCATATTTTTCAGGGGATACCACCAACCAGAATAGTAATTATAGATATATCTACCATAAACCATAGTGAAATTGGAATTATATACACACTTAGCTAATTATGGGGAAAAATCACCAATTAATGGTTGGTTAAAAGGCCATGGTTTGCATTGTTAGAAAACCTCCCAGGAGTCGCTTCTACACGCCGCGGCCCCTTCCCAACCTGCAGGCACAACGGGGACCTGGAAAACCGCTTAAAAAAGATGAAGCCGCTAGCAACATGCACAGTATCACAAACATGGTTTTTAAATGTTTTTTTAAATGTAAAAACCAGTGTAAACCAAGATAATGTAAACCAATCACATCTTCGGATAACATGTTTGTTTTAGGTGTAGTCAAGTAGGGCATCAGGGAATCATCAGGGATTTCCTCCAGTCATTCTAGGAACATCATGGACCCTTTTGGCTTCTCATGGCCCTTCCAGGCGATGCTGTCTTTCACTCAGCGATGCCAGGTGATTTTTCAATTCAGATGTGGTCTATATGTGGTCCCAATAAATCGGCATTTGAGATGTGTCTGATAGTGTCTTCCACTTTCTGTGGGCTGGAGGCAGCCTTCAAGTAGGTAGATGTACCCTCTGGTAATTTAACATAGCTATTGAAAATGGTGATTGATAGTGGATTTTCCCATTAAAAATGGTGATGTTCCATAGTTTTTTGTTAGTTTACCAGAGGGTAGATGGTCTGATTCTCTACCCGGGCTCTTCCGGTCACAACCGTATGTTGAAGTCACCAGCCAACCAGGCCACCGGCGCGCCAATACAAAGCCCAAAAACATGAAACAAAGAGATCCTGCTCGTTATTAATAATAGCCACATCATCATCATCATCATCATCATCACCCCCAACGGCATATGATCCCATATCATCCCATATTACATGATATAATATACATATATATATATATGTTATAATTCGTGATAGAACGACATGTATATTTTTTATTTAAACAGTTATTATATATTAATTACTATTGACTCTTCATATTATATGCATTAAATTATTTGCATTTATATGCCATTACCCTCTGGTAAACTAACATAACTATGGAAAATCACCAGTTTTAATGAGACAATCCACTATAACTGGCCATTTTCAATAGCTATGTCAGTCATTACCAGAGGGTACATATCATCCACTCACCAGAAAGATGAGGACGTCGTCGCCAAGGCCTGCTGTCTCCATCCCCAGCCGCGAATTGGAGCAGCGAGATGCGTCGCTCGAATATAGCGTTTCACGGTTGGACTACACTGACTACACAAGATTGTATGGACCTATTTGAGGGAATACACACACATATATATATATATATATATATATATATACATGCATATGTATATAGTTTATATAGGCTATATTACATATAGGTATGTAGATATCTATATATATATATATAAATATTATATTATATGTATGCATATAGGATTGCACCTAGAACTGTTTTGACATGTGAATATTATATATGGATGTAATGTCAACAAAAAATGAAGAGTGGCGATAAAGCTACCCATCGATAACATGAACTACAGGGAGCATACCAATACTCTTGGATGATTCCCACATATGATTGAGTAGATAAAGTGTAACGTAGCGGAATTAGAAGCGGATTGGAAGGTCACTAAATGATTTGGAACGGGGAAGGGGCTGGTTGTAACTCAAGTAAAGTTCAAGGACAAGGATGCAGCCACGGCACAAGCTTGAATCCTGAGAGCATGGGGCGGTAGTTGTGCTATCATTTGAGAAGAACCGATGCGCCATCAGCAGTGACTAGTATATACCTTGATTGGCACATGGATGCAGATCAGAAATACTGAATCCCTACTATACAGCATTAAGGTCCCTCTTATGGGTTAAACATGCCAATTATTGCCAGCCATGCCCAGTTTTTGTTGATCTATGCGTGTTTTTCATGGTGAGATCATTGATTTCCCACTTCTAGTTGATAAATAATAAATTCCCAATGCTTGAGTGTTAAAAGGTTACCAGTCCCCTGGAAATCTCAGTTGATCAAGACCCAAAAACTGACCATCACTAAGGCCACTGACCAAAGATCCACTGAATCCACAGAACACTGTGGGACTGCCCAGCAGCAATTCATCCAGTGTTTGCGGGCAATTCATTTGCCTTTTTGAATCCTCCCAACACAGTCGCACATGTGGACATCGCAAGCAGCTGGCCCCTGAAAAGCTCTTGCTTGCCACCCCGATATATATATATATATATATTTGGGGGGGGGAGATGATTCACCCACCAATAGCAAGTGGTCATTTGGGATGGTTAACCAGATGCTTCAGCCCCAATGCTTCGTAAATGGTTCCGATGATCGCTGATTCTCAAGTTGTCTCAGGCGCCTCTGATTTGGTACTTGCAGCACTGCTGGCTTCTCACCTGGGCGGCTTACTTGCCGGACCGTGGCAGCCTTGGAAGTTTGAGAGTCAGCAGAAGAAGTGGCTACTCAACGTGACTGAGTTGCTGCTAGTTTTTCTTTCCCTTCTGCTCTCCCAAGGCATAGATGTTCACACTTTCATTTGTTTCATCGAAACGGTACCTGTGGATTGGAACTCAATCCACTTGATACACATGAGAAGTAATTGCCCATTTCATCCCATTTCCAAGCCCTGGAAAGTGTGGATTTTCTGAGGTCCTGACAACACCTCTCTGCAGTGGGCCAAGATGGACCTTTGCTGCGCCCTTGGACCCGATCAATGCTGGTTAAGATTCGCCCAACAAATGGGGGTGTCACCAACCTGAAGGGAGTGTTCATATAATGAAATGCTGAAGCGCAGCCATGCGCAGCCTAATTTCCATCTACCCAGCCTCATCTTTTTGGGGAGTGGCATGTTGCTTTCCACATTAGTAATATATCTGCGCGTGTGTCTTGGTGCAGGTGTAGACTGTGATATCACCAGATGCAATATAAGCAACAGTCGGCATATGGCCAATAATTCACCATGTTTTGAGGTTGAAGTGGCAACCCATGGTCTGAAATGCTGAGCTACTGGTACTAGTCATGTCCAAAATTCTAAAACACTAAGAAAGTGAAGAGCTACTGTAAGTGATACAAGGAGACGCGGGTTGTGGCAAAGTAGCAGGCCAGTGCAATCAGATTTATTGATGCGAGACGTGTCAAGATTCAGAGCGATGCACTGGCTTTCCATACTGACTAAGATGCTTGTGCAATGTTTAGCATCTCTTGATCTTTCGTCAAACGCGGTTTCTTCAGCCGTCAGTCGTTTGTATCATTTGTGGGAGGGACCTGACAGTTTTTCATTGAAACCTTTGATCCGTCAGTGGCAGAGCAGCTTGGGAATATCTCAAGTGGTTTCGGATGTCTTCGGTCTTCACAAATGTGTCAGGTTTTGATCCATATCCAATTGTTGACACATTTGTCATATTCTTCTACAGTGTGTCACCACCGTTTGCATCCGACACGCGTGTGGCAGCAGCAATGGGTTTATTTTGGATGTGCTATGCACAACTCACAAGATATGACAAAACCTTTGTTGTGTAACCGCGGTGATGGCTCCCGATATTGGAATTGGCCCAGAGCACCTTTAGAAGCCAATGGATGATTATCTTTGACATCATGTCCTCCATTCAACCCCCTAGAGTGGCCTAGAGTTGCCATATATTGGTGTGTAAAATCCTCATTGTTTGACATGTCATAGAATCCCATAGAAATGCAATAGAAACCCAATAGAAATACCATAGGAATCCGATAGAAATTCCATGGAATTCCTCTACTAAAAAAAAGCAAAAAAACGAAACATATGTCCATTGGTCCATTGGGAAAGCCACGGTAGCCCAGGCCTAGCCATGTTGCATAGGGCAGGAGAGGACCATCGGCTTGAGATGTTCCTGGGCGCGCAACACATGGAAAAAAACAAATCCCAAACCAGATAGAAATGTAATTAATCACTATCATCATCATTATAATATATATATATAATATATGTATATAAATATATATTACTGTACTATTCAGTATGATTTTCCATTTGTTCCGATTGTTTCCATCTTTTTTTGGTTGTTACTACGGTGCGTTGTGGGACCTGCAATGCCGTAATGAGCATGGTATCAAACATGTATCAGCATGTATCAACCATAGTACGGGCTATTCCTATTCTAATCTATCATACCCATCATCCCATTATGCAGGAAAGCTGTGTATGCGATCATTGTTATGTACGTTTGTGTAGTAGCATGCCTGAGGACACACACATGCATGCACGGACGTATAATATATATATATATGCAATATACATACATGCACATGCATTTACATAATTAACATTGTGTTCATATATTCATTAATCTGTTCATTTATCTATTGGTCAATAAATCTAACAAAATAAATTATCAATGAATAGATAGATAGATAGATAGATAGACAGATAGATAGATAGATAGATAGATGGATAGATGGATAGATGGATAGATGGATAGATGGATAGATGGATAGATGGATAGATGGATAGATGGATAGATGGATAGATAGATAGATAGATTGATAGATTGATAGATTGATAGATAGATAGATAGATTGATAGATTGATAGATAGATAGATAGATTGATAGATTGATTGATTGATTAATCTATCAATCTATCAATCAATCTATCTATCTATCTAATCTGATCTGATCTAATCTATCGAATCTATCTATCTGCATAGCATTTATGATATTTATGTGTTCCGAGGCCTGCACCCCACGACTTGGCGCTCAGTTTGTTAGTGGGAAGACCCGGTGTTCCACCCATCGCGGGGCAGGGACGCAGCGGCGGGTTTTTACATGGGGGATCCCCAATGGCTGGATTCTGGATGGTTTATATATGTTTATAATTGTTTATA
>Ga0126342_10015295_pt1 | contig 13460 bp, 13 predicted proteins | sample Cyp1metagenome_FD_92528 | JGI IMG/M metagenome (GOLD analysis project Ga0126342, IMG submission 92528) | Coral microbial communities from Lord Howe Island, Old Settlement Bay, Australia - Cyphastrea 1 metagenome | ecosystem: Host-associated > Invertebrates > Cnidaria > Coral ...
ACATATATATATATACACATATATATATATATATATATATATACACATATATATATATATACATATACAGAAATTGTTATATTAGATGTTTTGATTATATTTACTAAGCAATCATGCATATATTTAATATATGAGCATATATGAGCAGACTTACTTATTTCCCTTGGTGAATTCCACTGACAATTCTATAGTTCTTCTGATATCCAGTTAAACTCAAGGTATGAACAACAACAACAACAACACCAACAACAACAACAGCAGCAGCAGCAGCAACAGCAGCAGCAGCAACAGCAACAGCATACAACGCCTGCTCTTTTTGATTCAACATCCGAATGGGCGGGTTACTGCATTCACCCCTGCCTAAAACCCAAAGTAAGCAGCGGTAGCCCCATGCAAATTGCCACATTCTGTCATGGAGACTTTTATCCGATGGAACATGACAAACAGCTCGGGAAATTTTACCAGGATACAGCAAATTTTTGATTCAAAATCGACCATTAAAAAACAATCAAAATTGTGTGAAACAGAAGCAAATGTCTCGAAAAATTGGCAGTTTGGGCAAGCCAATTCGTAGTGCGATATGATGAAAAAAACCAACAAAAAAAAATGCCTAAAATGCCACAAAAAAAAAAAAAACATAATTACTGGATATTACTGGACATGTCGAGACACGTTTGACATGGCACAAAAATGTGTTAATTTTTGGGCACGACTAAGATTTGGAATACTTTATATAGCATGCCACATGCTAGGTGCTGGACAAAAATCAACGTGAAACTGCGAAACCATCAACCAACATCAACCAACATCAACCAAGTCAAATCTTCTCAGCTTGTCACTCCACCTCGCCTTGAGGGCAACATGGACTTCCCCCAAAGCCTCGCGAACAAAACCAATGGCTGATGCTGGCCGATGCTGTTCCCTGTGTGGTACGCTGCACATCTGTGGCCTTCTGGATTCCGCCCTGGGAGCGATCTGTTTGGCAATTCACAGGCCTTGGGAGGAAACATATCATTCAAATCTGTTTATGATGGTTTCAACAATGCTGTTGAGTTGTCAAAAACAATGTTCCTTCTTTCGCATTCATGCCTTCTACAATGCAAAAGTAACAAACACTTTTTTTTGAAACAAACATTTCAACATTCAAATTTTTACAATTCATGTTTGATTTCAAAAGTTTCAATTTCAAACATCACAACACCATTGTTGAGAACCATTCTAAGAAACCCCACGGAGCGCAATTCTCGGAACCTAGCATTCGCAACATTGGCACTGACCCTGCTCGCATGATTCCAACGTACATTGCTCCGAGTGGGATGCAAAATAAAGTGAGTTCAAATGTCGACATTGCACCGTTGCACCATGTTGCACACTGATTTCCACGCCTGATCTTTCAATGACCGTTAACGATGGCAAAGATAGCCTCACCTGACATACCACAAATTCTATCAAATCCATCAAGTAAAAACGTTTGAAATTCATTGGCTAAAATGTGTTCCGAAGTGGTAGTCGCATGAAAATCATGTACTCCAAGTATTTTCACCATTGAAATTTCACAAAACCATGAAACTATTTTCCAAATGGGTCGGCAAGGTCGATGTGACATGCACCTTGTGTTCGCGGACATCGTCCCTTTGCGGCATGGCAGACCCACGTTGAAAACTGGATCTAAATTGTTTCCAAAAAAATTAAACCGAAAAAATCCTGAAGTAAAAACATTGTCTCAATTTCAGGCATTTTTGGTTGCGGTAAAATGAACCGATCGAACTGCAATGTGGTGTTTGTTTCTGTGGTTTTCGACGTCTTTGGCCCAAATTCCATATTGCCAACATTTCGCCCTGACCTCTGCTGATACCGACAAAGAATTCCGGCGTGAATACCTTATGGAAACAAATGATTGTCCACAGGGTCTATCCATGGATAGTTCTGATCGCACCACAAGATTGTTTACATGTTCGGGCACGTCATTTCCATGATGGCATGAAGGCAAACGCAAAGAAGAACGCACCTTGTTTTCACACCAGTGTTTTCCAATCGTGACGGATCGACGCCACAGCGTCTTCTTTCGGGGCCAATCTCACAATAAACAGAATGCCAATTTCTACGAGGTACCCAAGCGATATCGCCCATTGTTTTCACACTATTCGGCACACGGTGTGACATGCAAAACGCTGACCACTACGCAAAAAAAATCACCGTGCAAACAACAAACCATCAAACCGAAAACAGCAAGGTGAACATGAAACCAAACGAGACTACGCTACAAACCCCAAACTGAAACCAGCGCCTTATCGTCATCTTTGAGACGGCCCCGGAACATCACCAGTTTTCACATTGAAAGAATGGAAAAACACAAGGTGCAGCCCACACACCCGAATGCAGTCACGTAGAACACTTTTGTGAATTTTTATGAAACAAATTGTTTGAACACTTTTGTACATTTTCCTGCTGTTACCGTACCAGCGCACTGACTGTGGAATGTCAAATGGGGTAGAGTGTAAAGTGGTAAAGTGCGGAGGGTGAAGAAAGTAAAGTGTTGAGGGGGGAATGTAGTGTGAAGAGTGTGAAGTGGGGATTGTGGAGTGTGGAGTGTAAAGTGTAAATTGTGGGGTGTAAAGTGTGAAGTGTAGAGTGCGGAGTGTAAAGTGGAAAGTGTAGAGTGCGGAGTGTGAAGTTTAAAGTGTGGAGTGTGGAGTGTAAAGTGCGGGGTGTAAAATGTAGAGTTTGCAGTGTAAAGTGCGAAGTCCGGAATGTAGAAGTGGAGTGTCGAGCGTCAAGTGGAAAGTGTGGAGTGTGGAGTGTAAAGTGCAAAGTGTAAAGTGTGGAGTGTGAAGTGTATAGTGTACAGTGCGGAGTGTGGAGTAAAAAGTGTAAAGTGTAAAGTGTGGAGTGTGGAGTGTAGAGTGTAAAGTGTAGAGTGTCGAGTGTAAAGTGAAAAGTGCGGAGTGGAAAGTGTAAAGGGTAAAGTGTGTAAAGTGTAGAGTGCCGAGTGTAAAGTGTAAAGTGAAGAGTGCGGAGTGTAAAGTGTGAAGGGTAAATTGCGGGGTGCAAAGTTTGAAGTGCAATGTGTAATGTGAAAAGTGAAAAGTGAAAAGTGTAAACTGTGGAGTGTAAAGTGTAGAGTGTGAAGTGTGGAGTGTAAAGTGTAGAGTGCGGAGTGTAAAGCACAAAGTGCAGTGTAGAGTGTGGAGTATAAAGTGTAAAGTGTAAAGTGCGGAGTGTGAAGTGTAAAGTTTAGAGTGCGAAAGTAAAGTGCAAAGTGTAGCGCAGAGTTCTTGAAAGACATTCTTATGTTGCTACGTAGAACGCGGGGCCAAACATATATTCTTAAAATATAAACGCATATAACCAAAACCATAAAGTCCTAAACTTAATACAAACACCTACAATATAGAACTATATAAGTATTTATATTATTCATTTATTTTATTATTTCAACTTGCTGAATTCAATGGATCTGTTATCCACCGTTGGTTCACCACGCATCCACTGAGATGTTTATGTTATCCACCGTTGGTTCACCACGCATCCACTGAGATGTTTAATCTCACATAGATTTTTAAACCCCCCAAAACAACCATATGAGGAAAACATCTTAGAATAAGGAATGAACATGCCCATAGATTTTAGTAACCTCCATAACAAGTGTGTTCATTCAGCAAGTTGAAATGGGATATCATATGGGGAGAAGCCAAGACAGGGAAGTGTGAGTGGGATAGACCGAAACGCCAGCATGACCTAACCACAAATCGCGCAATGCAAAGCGACTGCGATTCGCAATGTCGACTCCAGCCGGTGGGTCGCTTTCAAAGTTCCATCGAGAGATTGCGTCCGCCAGTTCGTTTGATTTGCCGCTGATGTGGGAAGCATCGAGTTGAATGCCTGTTGTTGTGGCCGTGATGCACAACTTTTCCAAAAAGAAAGCCAGAGGAGTTTTCGTAGTGAACAAGGAGTTCACGCCAGCTTCTGCACCTGTGTTGTCAGAGGGGCTGGAGATTCGCAATGAATATCGTTGGGCAGGGATATGTTGAGTCATCAGTTTCACGATGGCCAACTGTGCCAAAGTTTCGTAGCAAACAATATCACGTTGCATATTGTGGTTGACTTCCACATCCAATTGGTAAAAATCTTCCGGAGTGAATCGTTCTGAAAACCAAATGGTTTTGTTGGGAAGTTGAATGAAGCCTTCAATCTGTGCCATTTGATCATGGGCGCATGCGTCCGCTGCAGCATAGAAGCCGCATGCTAGCGCAGGCCAAATAGACTGAATTGGAGCCATATGATTCATCCAATCTGAAAACATCTGAAGTGTGCGAATTGAACCAGGGCCAAGAAATCGTCTTGTGGATGTAGGATCCCGAATGCGTAGCCAAACTCTACGCTCTGAAAGAAGTGATGATCTGACGGTCAGGACGTCCTCCAAAGTATGGACTTTTCGATGTCGCACTTCTACTAACGTACCACCAATCGGGATTGCCGTGCCCGGAGGTCTCGAATGAAAACCCAAATCAGAATTCAAGCAAGCCACCATCTCGTGCCGGTATCCAGGGTCAACGTTGAATTGGGTAGCAGGAATCTTATGCATGTCCATGTAGAGATGGTGGAGCCAGATGCGCATCAAAGGAAATAGTTGTGTGGTCCACATGGCAAGCCCACTACTTTTTGAATGACCTTCAAAGGTACCCGATTGTGCTTCAACAAGGATGAAATCAGATCCAATATTTTTTTCTGTTTGTCAGGATGCACCGCCACCAATCCGCTGTAAAAGTTAAACTTCCAGCCAATCCAGGTGATTGTATGTGAGAGTTCGCACTTCTTCCAGGAAATGGGCAGATTGATGACCCGGAAGAATAACACCAGTAAAGCTGCAGAAATTGAAAGGACCTTGGCATCTTGCACAAAGATGAAATCATCGACATACAACAGTCCAACGTGAGGAATGTAGAGGATTCGATGGGCAACTCGAAGCAAAAATCCCCCAAGGCGGGACCACCAGAGCTGAGAATGTTGCCCCAGATGGACAAACCCTGTAAATAATATCTTTCCTTGCCAAGAAAATCCAACTAAACCATGTTCTGAAGGATGAATGGCGACCCTCTTGTGGGCACTCTTCACGTCCAAGCTCAGGCCAGAAACTGTGGAAGATGAGTTCCGCAATGGAAAACTGCGAATCAAGTCTTTGGCTGAAGGCAAGGACCCTTTCTCCGGCAAAGGGCAGTTTTGATTCAAGCCACAAACTGAAGAATCTACCACCAAGCGTGGTGGTCGAGTTGTTGATGCTGCCACAACAAGTTTGCCCACAGATACTCCAACCGGATATTGTGCCTGAGCATCTTCCAATGTGCCCGGAAATTCAAACACCCACCCCTGTTTCAGTTCTTCCGTGACCAGCTCAGTTGTGATGGCCGGATCGTCATGGGCCGATCTCCATCCATCAAAGTGAACGAAAAGGGGTGGAGGTTCCTCATCTGTTGCAACCGTGCTCTCAAAACAATGTGAAGGTGGGATGTTACGCAAGAAACCCGCCGGAACGCCTTCAATGAGATGGTGAAATAACTCCGTGTCAGGATCATCCATGATTCTTGAAAGTGCTTCTTGAAGAATGTGAAGACAAAGTGGCTGATTTGGCGGGACATCCCAGTTTGCCTGCAGGTTGTGGGGGCCCAACAGTTGTTCAATCGAGGTCCGCATTTGTGCCACCAAGTCATCATCAAATGGAGGTTCTGGGCGTTGCTGTGCGAAGTGTTGCGTGACATCTGTATGCAAGTTCTGATGAAGAATCGTTTGCATCCAGTGTTGTCTAAATTCTTTGAAAATGTCAGATTTCAAGGTTGAAGGATGACTCCAGTCTGGTCAGGAATGAAACCCCGCCCCATCAACTTGTGCGATGGGTGTGTCCCAAATCCCTTTTGTTGGCAACCCTCGCAACAAATCATTGAATGAAAAATCTGTACCAGAGCCCTTTACTAAAGGGATAACATTTTTTGCAAACTGAAGTGCGAGTTGGTCTGGATATTCCGCTGTTCGTCTGCTCAAAAAAAGCACCTGATTCATCCCGAACCCCTGCCAGTGGTGGATGATGTCCTGGCGGATGTTGGCATGTGCAAGCTAACGCTGTCAACGGTTGAAATGATGATGCAAACATCGAATCCAAGCTTTAGGCCAGTCACGCTCGAATGCACATGCCGCTAAGTGAATACAGTGATATGCTCCAGAAAGTAACCATTTCTGAGTGCAGTTCTCTAACCAGCTCATGGCCGATGGAGGTTGTTCCAAGTGACCATGCCCACCTGCGGAAAAAATCACCTGCAAGATTTCAATGCATTGAAATAGCATGATATGACTGTTTTGAACTCGGGACAGTTGATCCGCATTCAAATGTGGAAAGCCGTCCAAGAATTCCTGTGACCGCAAGGCTGGTGGCCCTCCAGGCTTCAATTTCAGTACACTATATTCATTGCATGAAGGAGAGCAAGCTGCATAGCCTATGCGCCCGGATGCCGCCAGTCGCAACAATTTCAAGTAAAATTCATCATTGAGCAGGTCATGATCCTGGCACAGTAAAATGTCAATTGAACAAACTTATTTCCAAAGATTGAACCGCTTCGCAAACATTCTACGCAATCGACCTACGCGAAAACCAAACAAACAAAACACATTCAAGTTAAAACTTTAAAGTTGTCTCAGCTGAATCTGACGCCGCTCCATCTTTTTTACACAGCAAATGGGGAGCATCCGTCCACGCCCCGCCATCGCCCCATTTACAACAGGCGTGACGAAACCTTTGACGCGATCTCAACCCAAAGTATGTTTACCTTGAGGCAACCAAGTGATAGCAGTGGCTCGAATTTCAATCGGCTTGGCTCATCACTTATGTTGCTGTGTGATGGCAACTGAACCAAGATTTCAGCTGCAGCGTGGCTTCAGATTCGCAAAAGAGCTGGATGATTGCGTCAGCAAGTTTGGTGGCTCCTGAACCTTTGATGAGCCCTGATCTGGCCGCATCATTGTCCAGATAGCAGACAAATTGTGCTTTGTCCACCCAAGAGCCCCACAGAAAAATTGAAATGAGCAAAGGCAGCAATTCGACTTCGTAAATGGGATGTGCAGAATTCTGGTAGAAAACTCTTTCAAACTCGGCTGGCAAAGTGTCGCCAAACATGGCAATGGGCTGTCCTCTCGGACTAACCAGCACTCCACCAACGGATGACTTGTTTTCACATGCACCATCCGTAAACAAAAGCCATGTTTCAAGAATCCTCCTCGAAACTTCAACTGGTTTGCTAGTTTCTACCCGGGTCAGGGTCCTTCCCAAGACCTCTCTGAGATCATCTCCAATGGGAAGCGAGGATTTGGATTCAGACATGACCTGCCTAAACACGAAATGAGAAAGTTGGCTTGCCTGCCACAAACAAAGTTTTCAAACCACAAAAGTCAACCCCTGAGTCTCTCAATTGATTTGGCACTGTAATCGCCCCTTTCCAGCATGTCCTTCAAGGACTCAGCAAGTTCCAGCCTCCTTGATTCTGTGTGCCCTACAAAGACCAGTCTGTCAACCATACATTGAAGATCAAAAACAACTCCAAGTGAATTGAAACGCATGTCAAACTGTGTAACCTTTTTGCCCTCCTTTGCAAACAAAACTCCCAACATGTCGAAGAGGCATTCAGCTGCCCAACTTGCATTCTTTGCACAGTCTTCTCGGCTGATCAAGGTGTAGTCGTCATAAAATGCAGTCCAAGCCAGTTTGAGTCCAGCCATGCCCACATACCACAAAAACATGGATATGCGGAGAAAAGCAGCAACGCTACCAGTCGCCCCAAAGGGGAGCGAATTGACCAAGAGGAGAACCAGTTCAGAGGCTGACGGCTCACACGTAGCTACACGAATACGTTCTCGGTCTGCTGAACATATGCCAAACTGCTTATAGGCACTACGCAAGTCAATTGTCTTCCCCAGCATCCTGGGGTGATGCTTATCTCCATTCGAATCCAAGGAATGTGCAGGGAGCGCCGCACTGTCGTCGATGCCAAATATTTTAAGCCTCTCGTTCATGCCAGTCGTTTGATTGACTCCTGCAATGCTGAAGTCATCGATGACTCTCACCTTCTCTTTTTGCTGCAAACCAAATCGCATCGCCCATGCTGCGTTGTCAGCTTGGCCAGGGTCTATCTCCATCCAACCTTCTTCCAGTTCTTTGTTCGTCTCAGCCCATGTGACTGCTGACATATCATTTGAGCCGGCTGCCAAGACTTTTGACTTGACCTGGGCGTTCATCGCTTTGCTCAGGACTCCAGAGTGCCCACATCAAGGCTGGGCTCCTTGACATCCCTCGGAAAAATGTTTGAATCTGGCAACCAACCAGTAATGGGAAAACCTTGCAAAATATCACTGACCAACCTCTTGTCTGGGTAGTCAAAGTATTGCACATGTTGATGATCTCATGTGGACGGGCGGTGCTCACATTGAGCGCGTCATGGAAAAGATCTGTCAACGTTTCAACTTTGGCAAGTTGGAAAAGGACAACTTCAGATACTGCGGCCGAGACATCAGCTGTGAGAAGGGTGGCATTCGAGTCGCTTGCGACTCTTTGATTGACCGAGTTCGTCCCATTTACCTTGACACTGGCAAGAAGAAGAGCCCCCATGCGCATGTCACAGAAGAAGTTCGAGGGCAACTTCGGAGCATTGTGGGTTCTCTTGCATGGCTTGCTCGTGTTTGCCGTCCCAATTTGAGTTTTGGAGTTTGTCATTCGCAATCGTGTGTTCATGATGCTACCTATGCTGAGATCAAGTTTGCCAACAGCTTGGTTGCACTTGCAAAGAGGACAAAAGGGCATGGTTTGTTTTATCCCAAAAACATGTGTCGTTTTGAAGATTTAATGATCGTTGCCATTCAAGATGCATCACATGCCAATGCTTTTGACCAAAGTGCTTCGGGAACTAGAATGGGTTACTGTAGCCAAAGTGGTCGTGTTTTGTGCCTCACCGACAAGTCTTTCAAGAACAGGGTGAGCCGTTCTACTTTGCAGTCGGAAACCTTGAGCTTGGTTCTTGGATCAGAAGAAGAAGACCATTTGCGCTATGTTCTGCACGGTTTGACCAACACGCTGTATAAGGAGCCAGATTTCATTGCTGCCATGGATTCTATTGATGTGATGTGGGTGACAGATTGTTACTCGCTTTTTCCATGCGGGATTGCAAAACGTTTCGGACAAACGTCTGGCGCAAGTGTGGTGAGCTGATTGGAAATCCCCTTTTGATTGACAAGATTCCCAGTGACGCAACGACCACCGTAGTTTGGACCAGTACAGATGCACTTACGAAACATATGAAGCCAGGTATGTTGGGTGAAGTCATGAAAGGTGTGATGGTGGATTTGACTCCAACAAAGTATAATGGGTGTGAAATGGAGCTGTCAACCACGGATGTCATGACTGATTTGCCATGGAGGTCAAGCACACCTTCATACATTTGACATGATCCCAGCAGTATCAACTCCATCTCGCCATGTCTTGCATGGCTCACGATTGGGCTGCAGCCCTTTCAAGACAAAATGAGTCGCCTCTGTGATTTCTGCGGAGCTTCTGGTGAATGCGCGCGGAAATGATTTAGGCAGCACCTTTGAGGCGGTGCTAGAAGTTTTACCATCCATCTGTCTGGCGTAGCAGCTAGCCCGGTGTTCGAAAGACTTGACCACCCATACGCAATGCCTCTTTTACGCCACTTATTGGTTTTGGTCTCTTCTCTCTGAGTGTCTCGGAAGCTTTGAATGCCAACCGCGATCGTGCCCCGAGTGGTCCAGTGAAGGTTGCAGTGCAGCCTGCAACTGCATGCAGGCACTCAGTCTGACATTGAGGTGGTTAGCGCGTCTCAACCATCCTTTGCTTGGTTCTCTGTTCAGTGGGCCAGAAAAATTGCGCCGGTCTTGCCGTCTTGCCTGCCCCAGCGGGTAGGAATGTTCCATACAGCATCCAAAGGGCTAGACCCTTGAGCCCGGCTTTGACCAAGATCCTGAGAACGCAGAACAGGACTACAGCAAAAACAACGGTAAAAAACAAGAGATATCAGTTTTTTTTTTGACCGGCGCCCTGTGCCTTTCGGCGGGTCGCGGTGTATTGAGACTTACTCGTCTACCATGTCACGATCGCGGCCCCGTACCTAGTACCCAGGGGGTCGATCCGCGGCTAGCTGTCTATGCACGGTCCTGAGACGGGCATTATACCACTACTCGACGAGATCGCCCAAAAAACAAAGGATATCAGTTGGTGGCCACATCAGTAGTGTGTTTAGGGGGAGCGGGTTGGTCCCGAAAATTGTATGGCATTACAATTGCTCCATTTTGTGGTGATGGGCCGCAAAAGTAGTGCTGAAGAAGGACCAGTACACAGTCCAATAGGCCGTCACAATGCAATGAAACAAAAAAACGACCACACAAGAAACACAACAGAACACACCAAAAACCAAACAAGCAAAAAGAACAGCGACCAAAAACAAAACAAGGGAGTCATTGTTGGTGACATAGGACCATATAGGACAATGCAAAAGAAAATGACTTCACATAAACTAAGACTGCCATGGCGAGTGCAACGAAGCAAAAAGGGAAAAGCGAAACACAACGAACAGATTCGCCACACAAGATTTGTGAGAAAAAGCAACACAGCACTGCGTGGAAACCAGTCACAAATCTGTAAATTCAAGACTAGCAATGAAACTCACGTAGGAGGTGAAACGAAGTGTGAAACAGGGCTATGGTGTGAGAAAATGGACTTGCTTCTACCTCTCAGATTCCGCTCGGAGTCCACTCAGTAATTCTTTTCCAACGGAGCTTGTGGCATGTTTTTTCTAAAAGTTTGCGGTTTCTATTTGCTCACTGGAGACTGGGCAAAGATGTACAAGCGCCTGTGTGTCAACGGTCCATCTAAAGCATGGTAACTTGCATTTCGCCTCCATTCTTTTTGATCAGAGCAGATCGTCCCGTTTGCATTCGGTGCAAGATTGCGAAAGCTTGGTTTTCACAAATACTTCTGTCCCATTCCTCTCCAGCTCTCAATGCTAATGAGCCAGTTTGTAGTGGGCAGTGTGGATGTCTGAGTTCCAAGCGAATGTAAAAAGGTGCGTCAGGTTTGGGGCGAGGTGGTGGCAATGACTGGTAGAGAGGCGTTCCAACATGGGGCTCGATTCAATGTTTCGGTTCTCTTGCTGTGGATTCTGATGGAATTCCGGCCAGTTCCAATGCCTCTACGAAGTCGCTTACACCATAAGCTTGCGTGGCCAGAACTCGTGCCATGCCAATCATACCCATCATCATACCCATCACATCCAGGGGAGAAAACTATGATTACCTGGACCCTAGCAAAAGTTTTCTTGATGTTGGGGCGGTTGAGGGAGTTCTTGTCAACTTGTCTTCGTGGCTTAGTTGGTATCGCGGTACTCAGTTTGTCGCTGACAGACTGCCGATGGTGGTTCGATTCCCTGCTAGTCCGCAAGTACAAAAATAGAGGGAGTTCTTGCGGTAGTGGCTCTAGTCATAACGAAGAGGCCGTTTGAGAGCCAGTATTGGTCCAAAAGCTTTCAAGCACTTGGGAGACCAGCGTGTTCATACCAGTCCATTGAGCTTGGCATTGGTGTCACAGCACAAACTGAAAGCCCGGTATCTGACTGCGACCGGAGTGATACGTAACTGGACTTGACACGTGAGGTGGATGGCAGATGAGCCTCCATGCATGGGGTCACTGACTCCTGCAGTGTGGGAATTAAGCTCTGCTTGGATTTCCCCCAGCTTGGCAGCAGGGTCTCGGATTGCAGCATCCAAGCCAATCGCATCAGGGAGTGAGAGAAGTTGACAGTGTTCTTCCAGGAGCGAGAGGTGCTCGACTGCTGCAGCTGTGTCCAAGAAAGGGGTTTGTGGGCCTGGAACTAATCTAGATCGCTTCGGAAGTCTTCCACTCAAGCTGACGGGATGGAAAGTTGAGTTTCTTGGAGAGTCAGAGGGAAGAAAGTTCGCGCCTCAAAGCACTTCACAATCCAAGACAGTTTGCAGTTGGGAGCGCACCTGGCGTTCCGTCGCAAAGTTTTGGAGAGACTTTCTCTACCTTAAGAACTGCCATTGGTGCAAAGGCAAGACAAGTTCAGGTTTGATCAAGATTGTTTCCGTTGCTCTCCACACTCAGCTGAGCGTGTCTGACAGTATTGGACTGGCATGTCTAGCTTGATTGGCAAGCCTGTCCATGTTTCTGTGGCTGACTTCTCTGGACAGTAGTCCTCCCAGTCTATATGTGAACAATGTCGACATTGAATTTGTTCTTTGTGCATGAGTTGGTACACGTAGGCGCAGCTGTGCAGTTCTTGCTTGTCGAAGCTGATCTGCAAGTGGCTGATTCCTGCTCCAATGAAGCGCATGCCAGTCAAAAGATCATGCATGTTCTCTTGTTTATTTTTTGTCCGAGCCCGTTGCCTTTCGGCGGGTCTACGGTCTTGACTCTTACTCGCAGACCAGCGGAACCGAACACTACCAGCACACCGCACCACGAGGACGACTGCAGTAAAGTCACAATAAATCAACGGCTTGGACCTGGGATCGATGAGGAGCTTGCTCAGCAACGAGGAAGTGTCACACTCCGAATCCCAACGAATTGTGCCAGTTCACTCACGACAGAATACATGCCGCTGCCATTTTTATGCTCAAACTCCTTGGTCTTGCATAGACACCCCTGGTTGTCGGTCCGCAGAGACATGCACCCCACGAGTCCCATAGCACCAGCACAAGCGGGCACGGTTTTTTCGTCCAACGCCAGATGGCTCTCGCCAGGTCGTTTATCAAGCCGGAAAGACAATTGCATTGTGCAAATTGACTGAATTAATGCAGTGGCAACATTGGTCACAATGACAACGTGAGACAAAAAGAGAACTGATTTGGATCGATACATAATCTATTGAGCTGTCACCGTGCAAGACAAAAAGCAAACACAACAAAAAACAAAAACAAACAAAACAGGCAAACACACCAAAAAGCAAAAAACACAAACAAGAAACAAAAACAAAAACCAGCACGGCCGGTGGTCAGCTGATCAGTTCATAGGCAATGGAAAGTGCAAGAAGAGATGATAACATTGTATCACCTCAGGATTGGTAGGCAATGTACAGAGGAGGCCCGCACATGCCTGATTTCAATTGACTTTCCGGCCCCAGAAATGGAACCTGAAAGCGCACATGTGGTATCAGCTGTCTAGGTTCTCTAGCTCCAATGTGGCGATTTGCGATGCAGCACCACCTAGGCAACATTCACCAATCCTTCGCTACTCCGCGCTACTCCGCTACTCCGGGCTATGTTTTAACTCAATTACCCAATGTAATTGACACGATATCGAAACGATGGCGGAGTAAGAAAGCCTTCAATACTTCACCTTCCCACATCTTTTCCTAAGCAGATTCCTACTCCATCCCGTTTTAAATTTATAC
>Ga0126342_10015296_pt1 | contig 13460 bp, 15 predicted proteins | sample Cyp1metagenome_FD_92528 | JGI IMG/M metagenome (GOLD analysis project Ga0126342, IMG submission 92528) | Coral microbial communities from Lord Howe Island, Old Settlement Bay, Australia - Cyphastrea 1 metagenome | ecosystem: Host-associated > Invertebrates > Cnidaria > Coral ...
GCGCTGCAGCGCCCTTGGAAGCGCAGATGAGAGCCACTGTGAAGGTGCGAGCGTTGGAGTCCATTCAATGGCCATTTCAGGAACCTAAATTGGAGGTACCTACCATATATAAGGCCTACTTTTCAGGCCTATGTAAGGGAATATCCCACAAAATATGGCCTTATATGGTACAGTACCTCCATTTTATAGGATCCTGGAATTCCCATTGATCCATTGCAAGTTCAAAGTCAGAGTCTTGGGTTGTTTTGGGTACCGTGTTGGACCAACGAATAAGAATTTGGACATATCCGTAGTGTAAATATACCGAAAGAATATATACATTATACATTGATTCTCATATAACATATTTCATATATATATATATTATATATAGATATGTACATATACACATCATAGTACAATATAGTACACATATTATATACAAATATATACTGTGAATCTTTGTGAATGGCATTGTGGTCTGGTCCTGTGAGGCCTTTCCCAAGACCCCTGACGGATGCCTGGCGTCCTCATCGGCGCGCTATGCGTTGCATCGGCTCTTTGTGGAGAAGGGTTGGTTCGTGAAAGGCTTGCAGGAACTGGACCCTTCCCGTGCCCGGCTTGGTGCTTGGGGAGCTGGTGATTTTGGGAATTGGAGATTGGAATTTTGTAGGGATGCAAAAATGCTTGTGAAAGTTGAGTGATGTCTAAAGTGGGAACTTGATGGAGTTTGGGCCGAGGCTCTTGATTTTTGTCAGAAAATGAGATGTTTCTGGATGTAAAGAGGTGCAGCAACTCATTTCCCCATCGCAGTGATCTATTTTTTTTTGGCGAAATGGGGGGGGGTATGGGGGGATCAGGGCCTAGGAATCCCAGGAATGGGTGGGTTTCTTGTCGCTGAATAGTTCCACCAGAGGAAAGATTTGGATGTGTCTGCAAATGGGGTATATACCATGGTATACCGCAAAGTGGCAATTGTACTTGGAAAAATCCGGAAAAATCATGATCCAAAAATATCCAAAGTGGGATTTCCAACTTTTTGGATCAAGCAGTGGATGGCGGTTTCACTGCGACCCGAGGTGAAATCGGCCACGCCAACGTCTCCTCACCGGTGGTCATCCTGCAGGACCAGGTGCCAGCTGTCGTGAAGGCCCTCTTTGAACAACGACTGCAGCCACTGGGCCCTGAAACCACCGGTCGACCTGGGAAAAAATGTGGATTTTTGCAGAGAAACACGTATGTTCCATGCTAACTAAGAATCTGAAAATGATGACATCAATCCAATCAGTTTTCATATCATTTCTTGCCTTTTGGCCATTTTAAAAAGCTATTTTCCATATCATGTTCCATATCATTTTCCAAATTTTCCATCACTTTTCAGTGATTTTTCCACCAATTTTTCCATGGTCTGAGCCAAGGCAAACCGGACTCTGCCTCACTGACCTCGCTCTGCTGGCAGCGCTGTTGGAAGATCTGGTTCCATGGTCGAAATGGCGTTTCATGATGAAAAAATGGTGGTTTAACGAAGAGTTAGAGGATGATTTGTTACATGAATTCACAAGAAAAACTGTGGTGAATTATTAAAATTCTGGGCAAACTATTTTATCGATTTCTTGGATGATGGGGTGATTGAGGGTTGGCGAGTACATCACTGACAAATGAAAGATATGGCGAGTCAAGTGAGTTGTGATCAAAGCATATTGCTGGTTTCCGTTTCAGCAAGATGTTTCATAGACCCTAGAAAAAGGGAACATTTACACCAACCCCTTTTTTTTGGGGGGCAACCCGCAACCCCCTGGCAGTTTCCTGCAGAGTTACCATGATTAGGTGCACCGTGAGACCATGCAGCGCGTCTCTGCTGCCTTCAGAGCCAAGCGAATGCCCCTGGTGGGGAAAGTCTCAGTGGAAGAGCTGGGAAAACTCTTGGATTATGTGATGATGAGCTACATCCTTGAGGTCCGCATGAAATGCATGAACAGCTGTGAAATGCAGATCTGGAGGTTTCCTGAAAGATTGGGGGATCCACAAGAAAAACCATGGTTTGAAAAATAGTGAAATGGTCGTTCATGACTTGGATGATTTGCGGGGACCCCCAGTTTAGGAAACCTCCATATGAAATGATATGAACATGGAATGCATGAATTGGATTGAATTGGTTCATGACGGTTGTATGGATGCAGATGAGAAATGGATATGATTCGATGTATTCGATGTCTCTTTCACGTTTTTTTCAGCTTTTTGCAAGGCTTGTTTCTTTGAAAGCCTGGCTGTTGGACGTAGGTGGCGAACCTGGATGGTACCAACCTGGATCAACAGGATGTTTCCCTGTACCTTTCGGGGCAGCGTCCCATGGAGGAGGTCTATCCCAATTGGCCCAAGACGCAGAAGTTCCTGCGCGACATCCAAGGGGTGGTGGCCCCGGCCCGGCGGGGCAGCTTGAGCTTTGAGGAGATCACCCATGTCGTTGAGGAGATCCATGAGCACTATGGCCGTTGGCATGATGAGGTGGACTGCCAGGAGATGAAGAATGTGCCTTGGAGATAACTGGATTTCCCTGGTTAAGGCCTGGTTAAGGCCTTGGCAGGGCCATAGTTTTTTTTGGGGATGGTTTTGGGATGTTTTCTTGGGAGTTGGAAGGTCTTGAGGAAGCTGTGCACTTCGTGTAGAGTGGTTTGGAAGGGCAGTTGAAAAAGGTAAGCAGATTCAGTGCTGGCAAAACGTTGGTGAGAAATCTGAGAGGCTGGAATCATTCTGGAAAACTGCTTGAAATATCCATAATTTGAATAAATACCTTGGGATTTCTTGGGATTTCATTGAAATTTCAAGGTGTTTTTGCACATTTTGCGCCCAAAGGGTGTCCTTTAGGTGCTGTCTGGTATGGAGCGTTGTCCCGGCCGGGTGGATCTTTCGCGCTTCTACGCGGCCTCTCTGTACGAAGAGAAGTGGCAGTTCAGTGAAAGCGTGCCTTGGAGATATGTCCAGTCATTGGATTGAGGGAAAATCGGAACCGGAAACCATGGTTTTTACCATTAAATATAGGGTTTTCGTGTAAAATTTCCCTTAAACCAATCCATTGATATGTTTTTTTTTTGTGAACTAATGTCTTATGGGAACATATCCCAACAAAATTGCAAGACTATCTGCTTGTACATGTTCATGGCAGTCATCAATGTCAGTTGATGATTGATGGTCGTTCTTCACGCTTTCGTGTGGCACGGATCACCCTTCGGCTTGAGCCCAGGTGGACTATCTGCGTGACCTAGGGGCCCTGGATGCCTCCCGCCAGCAGCCTGCTGTGGTGGTGTCCAACTACCTCTTGGGCGCATCCAACTGCATCGGCACCTCACGGTTCTACGCCCAGTGCTGTGTGGATCCCTGCGATCAGCTGATTGAGACCTGGCGGATCGGAAGCGGGTGTGGGAGGGAGGAGCTGGTTTGGTGGTCGGTTTTTTGCCCTTAGATTCTTGAGATTTTGAGGTTGGGTGGGGTTGAATTTCACTCTTGATGGTCAAGTTCATGAAGTCCCCCAACTCCCCCGATGTTTTATGATTTTCATTAGACATGTTTCCCAGAATAGGGGTACCCAGAACACGATTGGTTTCCCCGTTGATCGCCAAGAACTTGAAGGATTTTGACCATGGCTTACCAAAATGGTGGTTCCCCAAAATTCGTTTTTTGATACCATCAACATTTATCAACCGGAATTTACCCTAATTTACACAAGAACTGATAGGATTGATAGGGTTCCACCATGGATTGCTTCACTCCTGAGGTCAAAACCCTGGTACCTAACCCCAAGTCATAGCTGGGATTTATGGATGTTCATCCCACTAAAAATGTATCTATAGGTATTGACCCATACCCAGTTGAGTTTCCACTGAAAATCCAGAAAACCCTATATTTGATGGTAAAAACCATGGTTCCTGTAGATTTTCCCTTAAACCAATCCTGTGATTATATGACTTCGGGAACCCCCGGAGTCACCTGAGGCGAAGTTGGAGAAGGCCCTGGCTGCTCCCTCGGCCCCCGCCGCTTCGGTGGCGGCGGCCGTCCAGGCGGTGCTGCCGGCGCCGGCGCCAACGCAGCACAGCTTGGAGGAAATCGTCCCGGGGCTCAGTTGGAGGTCCAAGGGATAGACATTTTCGGCATGTGATATGGGATGATCACTGTACTGGTGGAATGTATGGATTGATACATATATCATATCATGATATTAGTGTATATATATAATTATATAAAATTGTATGAATAGAATCTTAGATAGAACATGGATAACTATGGGTTGACTGTGGATTTTACCTTGATGGAATAGCAAAAATCATACTCTGAAAATGTGAGCCTGAACTGAGTTGTTCTGCCACGCCAAGGCTCACAATGGTCTGGTGGTGATCCACGGTCGGCTCTTTTCCCAATGGATGCACCACGCCTATCCCCAGGAATGTCCTATGCCTCCCAGCATCGGGCTGCGCTTACGCCAGGAGCTGCCGAAGGATTTCACCCTGCGAACCGGACAGGACTACATCGCCACGGAGAAGGAGATGAAACATTTCGCACCAACGAAAAGTGATGTGAAGGTGATGAAAGATGATATGAAAGATTGCAAATTACCTTGGACTTCTGGAGAAGAACTCTTGGATGAAAGTCATCCAAGTCACCAAGCTCCACAAGTTCCACAGCCAAACCTCATCTTCCACAGCTTCGCCCCCATGGCCATGGCGGCCGTGGCGGCCGTGGCCGCTTCCCTCCTGGGCCTGGCGGCGGTGAGACGTCGCGTGGCGAGTCCCAGCGCGCGGGGTCCGCTGCTGCAGATCGAAGCCGCGACTGCAGCGGCTCCGGCGCCGGTGGTGTGAGACGTGAACCACGGCAAAAGCTGCAGAAAAAATGGGGGATATCCTCGGGGATATCTGAACTTATGACAACTTATGTAACTTATGTGAGTTTGTCTGGAAAATAGGATACTTAAGCCTCAACTGATTGGTCAATCATCATAAATTATTCCTATTTAAACAACAATTTTGGGGGGTATACTGCATATACCCCATTTTCAGACACACCCAGATAAGCTTGTCACTCAAACGCCAGGAGTGTCATGAGTTGATCGCTGATTCCACACCTGCGGCCAGGAACTGAATGGTCTCAGTTGGCCTGACAGCTTTTTTCAGTGCCAGCCGGCTCAGCGCTACCCCCGGGTGGAGGCACGCTACATCAAGTGCCATGAATGGCGACATCAGATGATGGTTGTGTTTTCAGAGGAATCTGCAGATGCTCTGAGATCTTGTGGTCTTCCAATGTCTTCCATTCATTCACATCAATTTACGACATTTTACGACTATTTGTCAATATCAACATCCACATCATCCATCCACCCATCCCAGGACACCCCACTGATCCTGGTGCGCACGGAATCGGAGCTAAAGGAGATGATCTCAGAGATCAAAGCCACCTGCGTTGGCAAAGAGATCGCGGTGGACGTGGAACACCACGATTTCAGGACGGGTCACCTGGGATCAACCTGGAAGGAAAAAAAAAATCCTGGAGTTTTTTTTTCCCACGTTTTTCGTATAGTTTTCTTATAGTTTTCCAACCATTTCCAACCTGGAGTGGTGGTGGATTTCTTTGATAAACCATCCCCAAGTTGGGATTATATGACATTGATTGAATCCCACATCTTTCGGTGCCAGGTCTTACAGGGGCTTCGTTTGCCTGGTCCAGGCTCGATTTCGCTGGATCCAGAGGTTTTTCTTTGGAAACATCTTTGGAAACACCAGGAAAACCCAGTTATTCACCGATTCTGGATACATACAGCAATTGTCTTTGGAAACACCAGGAAAAACTATGACTAAACCCAACATGCTCCATTTTTCACGGTTTCGTCTTTGTCATCTTTTTTGGGGGTTCAACCTTTGAGACACACCCCCAAAAACTCAGAAAAGTGTAGGTGACATGTGCTGAGCCACACTCCTCGGCTTGAGTGGTGCAGATGTTGGCTCAGGTGTCAACCAGACAAAAGGATTTCTTATTGGATCCTTTTGAGATCTTTGAGCAGATGCACTTGTTGAACGAGGCCAAGACACACGGAATCTGACGTGTTTTTTTAAAACGTGGACTTGAGCGTTGTTCACATTTTTATTGAATCCGACCTCTCTATCACTGCTCCATCAGGGAAACAAACAAATGAAATAAATGAAATAAATGAAATAAATGAAACAAATGAAACAAATGAAACATTAGTAACTCATTAGCAATCACTTAGTAGTCACTGGGTCTCCGCCAGATGTGTCTCCAGTCTCCGCCAGATCTTTTCGGACCCGCGCATCCTGAAAGTGCTGCATGGCGCGGATCGTCGCAGCCTGAGATTGAAAAGCGTTTCGGCGTGGCCGTCGTAGAAAGGTCGTAGAATTTGCAGGCCTGGGTTCCATCAATTTTCCAAGAGATCCAAGAGTTTTGTTAGGAGAATTTGCAGGAACCCCCAAATTTTTTTGGGTGTAAAAACGCGTTTGGTGATTTTAAAGGTACGAGTTCCAATCGACCATTGGCACAGATTGCATCCTGTCTTTTTTCCACTTTCCAAATCTCCAAAACTGCCAGGGGATGTTCTGTGGCTCCAACGAGATTTCTCGGTCTATTTGGTGAACATGCTGGGAACTCAGAGAATTCGGCAGCTCCAAAACCAGAGTTATAGGGGGCTATATCCCACCTTTATGTGGGGGTTAGTTTCACCATAAAATCCCATAAAAAGTGTGATTGCTGGCGGAACTTCGCTCCGAATTTCCATCCAATCCTTGAAAAAGCTGAGGTTCGATACTGGCTTGGCCACACGTGCGCTGCGGCTTCAAGGCAGGAAGAAATTGGGACATGGTTCGACATCATTTGATACACTTTGACACATTATATAGCCAACATGCCAACATGAACTTTCTAAATAACTTGTGAGAGATGTTTGATCGACAAAAATGTGACATTACTCCATGATCTTAATCTTCATTTGTTTTCTAACCTAAATGACCCAGTTTGCTGCAGGTGGCTTCTCTCTGGCCAACCTGGTGTCGCACTTTTGTGGAGCCATTGACTCAGATCTGAACAGCGATTTCTCAGGTGGTTTCTGAGAGTTAAAAGGTAAAACAAAGTTAACCAACAGCTGTTAACACCATTTAAACCAATCAATTGGTTCATTTGTCAATATAATGTTAACCAACTATGGTTCTTGAAAAAATCAATTTTTGAACCAATTGAACCAATCGAAAAAATCATCTGACATCCGTAGCTGCGCTAGTTTCAGGATTTGGATCAAACTTAAGCGGCAAAGGTCCTACACCAAACATCACACCATCAAAAACATCTCAAACTGACGTGATGATGAAGATGAAGTCTGGTATGGAAATTCAGCATCTATGGCCCCAGAAACATTTGGGATATTGTGAGTTTGTTGAGTTTGTATTCGCAGATGAGCGAAGCCGTTGGGGGCTGCATAGGCGAAGTGACCCAAACAATACTGTCCCAGAATTGGACGAAAAGAACATTTTTTTAGGAACCCCCAAACATTTGGGGGTAAAAGCCATGGTCTTCCGTAGATTTTCCCTACAAAATCAATCCAAATGACAACCTTGACTAGTTGCAACCTCCAAGTGGCTTAGTCTGAAAACAGGCTACCCCGCAATTTGATGGTTAGTCGGTTAGTCATCATTTTCCCATATTTTCCCCATTTGGCACTTGGGGTTTTTCCCGAAAAAACCCAATTTTCAGACCTACCGGTAATTTAATATAGCTATTGAAAATGGCGATTCATAGTGGATTTACCCATTAAAAATAGTGATTTTCCATAGTTTTTTGTATGTTTACCAGAGGGTAAGTGAGCCAATCAGCACCATGAATTCCGATGTCTTGGCCATGGATGATGGTTGCAGCGGCGTGCTCACTGATGCCCCACCTTCTGGTACCTTGGAACAGCTGTCACCGTTGTGTTGGTAGGGGATAAATTTAAAAGGACCATTAAGCCATTAAGCTGTTGTAAGATTATTTGGATATATGATATCAATGATATCTATCTCTTTATAATTCTTGATATCTATAGAGATATACACATCTCATATGTCATATATAGTTAAATATAAGTAATGTATATATATATATATACATATGTATATACGTATCTGGAATCCCTTTGAAGCAACTCTGACAGATTCTGACCATGGCTTGGTTTTAATCTCTTGAGATTTGGCGGTTTTATGCTGACAGGTAATGAGCTCCATGAGGAGCTTTACAGGCAGGGCTGCTTTCAGACAGCAGGTGTGTCTGAACACCAACATGGTGCTTTTTTGGGGGAAAATGATGATAAAGCCATGATTTTATTACATATGATAAATCATTGAGATTTTGGGGGTGTACCAGATTTTTCCGACAACCCCAAACTGTTCAAACGGAAACGCTGTGAAACTTTCTGACTTTCAACGACATCGTTGACCAAACCATGGGCAGGCTGCGGGAAGAGAATGCCAAGTTGCGTTCGCAGGTTATGGAGCTCCAGGCGTTGCGAACAGCATGAAACATAGGGACAATTTGCTTTTTTTCCCATGTGGTTTTATCATTTTTATCTGAAAATAGATGAACATGGGGTAAATACCCCAAAATTCTGTGGTGTATCATTCTTTATCATCCATTGCCCCATCAAAGTGGCCATATTTTGATGGGTATCCACCATTTCTGGACAAAACCATGTGGTTTCTACAGGAAACTTGGTGGCCAAAGATCATCTACTGGTTGAACATGGGACTGTTGCTTTCAATGATTTTTAATCACCAGGTTGTACCGATTTATGGTATTTGATTCCATGAAACCAGAACTTGGCAATCTCGAAAGGGAGTCTAGGGACAGCAATCACAGCAACATATGAAGACGGATTGCAATGAGATGAAATTCATAGTTGTTCATTTCGAAATTGTGAAACGAAACTCTCCCCACATTTGATTCATTTCTGGTTGGTGGTTTGGAACATGAATGGATTATTTTTCCCATCATATTGGGATATATTGGGAATGTCATCCTCCCAACTGACTTTCAGTCCATCATTTTTCAGAGGGGTGGCTGGCTCAACCACCAACCAGAATGTTATTAACCATCATTAACCATATAATAACCATATTAACCATTATTAATAGTATATTACCAACCAATGGTAGGGAAAAAACCACCAAGCAGATTTTGAAAAACTGTCGTTGTGACATGGTGATTCTGCCGGAGGTGACCTTGGCCACTGGAGTTCTCACTGAACTATCCAGGTGCGACATCAGTCCATCAGTCCGATGTCAGTTTCAACTTCCATGTTGAACAAGTGTGACATGGAGATTTGAGTTTTTTTGGAAAAAATCAGAGAGATGGATTCGAAAGAGGAAACGACAGAGAGATACAGCTTTGATATGGTTTGATATTGCAGATATGGTTTGATGAAGGTGAAAACCAACTGGTTTCGTCCTTATTGTCCCCCCGAAGGCTTCGGGAGGAGAATGATGAGCTGAGAAGCAAAGGGGCTGCGGTGGCGGAAAACATCGTGGGCAAAGGGTGAGCCTGGCATGGTTTCGACAGGTTTCGACACCTGAAAAAGACAGCCAAGTGATAATCATACTGTTGGAACTGTTGGAACTGTTGGAACTGTTGGAACTGTTGGAGTCTAAGTACAGCGTCACTGTACCAGCACCTGGCTTTAGCATGCTTTAGCTTCAAAAAAGATCAGCATGGTTATGACTAGTTCTGGCATGATTGTTTCTGAGTCATATGTTTTGTATGCTTTTTGTGATTTCGCAGCTGTTGGTTGCCATTGAATTTGCCGAAATTTTCAGGTGGAAAGGACCAGCTGCCCTGCTGCAAGCGCCATACGATCTCTTTGTGGTTTTCTCCATAAAGGCCATCGGACTGGGACCATCTGGGACCATCTGGGACGATGGAGAACTCTGGAGCTGGCGGCTGTGGCAGGCAGCAGAGATCATGGCCTATTATGGCTTCTCGTACATCTATGTGTGCGATGCTCACTTGACTTACACTTGACTTGACATGGAAGTCACACACAGAAGTGTCATCGAAAGCAAATTGGCAAAAAGAAAAAAATATGTGAAAGGCTCGGGCAGAGTGGTTCTGCCGCCAATGATTTTGATGGCTCAGTTTTTGATGGCTTAGGAGCTATGTTTCCGATGAGTATGGCATGTCTGACACAGAAGCTGGCAATCTCTATGCTGCCTATGGCTTTGCCTGCACAGGTTCTTGGGCGATTTTTGGATGGTGATCTGGTTGTTTTTGGTGCACCATGTGCCATTCCGGGTTGCTGGTGATCTGGTGATCCGGAGATTTCATGTGCCAATTTTTCTGGCCCCTTTCATGGATGATCACACCCATGTAGCTTTCATCCAGAGAAGCAAGGATTCAAATGGAAGAATCCATAAGAATCGGCGAAAAGGAATGGCAATGGCAACAGAATCTGCCCAAGAACGCAGCGGACCTTGGAACCACTGGAACCACCGAGGTTTCGGTCTGGTCTTCGGATTCGTCATCGATCGGCTGGGAGTCCGGAGGTCAATGCTCCTGGGTCGGGGACCTCAGAGGGACCTCAGAGGGACGCCGGGAAGAAACCGTTGGAAACCCACTGGAAACCCACTGGAAACCCACTGGATTTCTGGGGTGATTTGTGACAAGATTTGAGACTTGATGTGCTCTTGGATGTCTTTTGTTTGTTGGTTCTTTTTTTTGAACGCAAACTTATGCAGAGGTTGGTCCAGAAATTGTTATTGCTAAAGTGCTCCTGAGGCTGCACATGCTCTACTCTGTACCGTGCCATTTGTGGACTCTCATCTTCCAGGCTGGGCATTTGCAGAGCTTTTCATTTCCCATCTCAAAATGCCAAGGTATTTTAGCATCACTTTCGATGACGGCCATCAAGCACTTGGAAGCTGCCTCATGAACATGCTATTTGTATCTATTTGTCAAGTCAATATATATATAAATATCAACATCTATCAACATCTCTTAATACCAACACATATCTTTATGAACACCTCATTTACAGGGATTTATTGATATTCACAACCATCTCTTTAAATATCTATAAATCTCCATGATCAACTTCTCTATGAATATCTATCAATAAGCTTGTGAAGCTGTGTGAAGCGCTTGAGGCAACTCATGTGGTTCGCCACCATGACCGTAGCGCCCATGGGCGCGGCCTTCGGGGTGCCCGTCTTGGCGTTAGCCGTGCGGCGCTATACCCACAGGCCTGGAGGCTTCAACAGGATACCAACGGAGTAGCATACTATAATAATCTATAATAGATATCATGTGTATAGTTAGATTAAATTTGATTAGAGTTGGATTCGAATAGATAGATAGAGATAGACAGACAGACAGACAGAGAAATATTATATATATTAATATGTATATATATATATACATAAATTCACTTCCAGAATTCTGGGATGAATTCAATGAACACACAAATCAGTTTCCAAGCGCAGGGAGAATCGTGCCTTCGCCTTCTCCTTTTTCTATTCGATGCTCTGCTTGGGATGTTTGCTGGGCAGCGTTCTCATCAACATCGTGCGTGACATGATGATGGATGGAGCGGTGATCCTGGGAGTGCCCTTCCTATATTCAACATGGCACCAGTTGAACTCAGCTGCGGCTTGGGATGGCTGGTTTCAAACGGCTTGGAGATCCGATTTTTTGGAGAGTCTTGATGGATACTTGTGGTTTATTACTGGTGGTTTATTTCCGGTAAGAGAAGTTGGACTTTTCGTTGGCTCGTTTTGAGAAGCCCACCTTGATTCCACGATCATCTTGACCGAGGTGAAAATCAGTTGGATGCGAATGGTGCTGGGCCTGTCTTCCAGCCGCAGCTGGTGAATCTTCCTGCTTTCATGTGTCAGTAGCTGCCTCTCTTGTTGTGAATGGTTACGAAAGTGGAACTGAATCATGCTGCTTCTAAACCGTTTGGGGTCAGTAACAGTAGCTCATTGGTTCACAACGGGAATTATTGAATGCCATTGCAACATCTTGCAACCAGGTGCACTTTGTGTACCTTCTACACAGTGCATGGGCCTCAGAATGAGCACAATGCACACGGTTGGCAGGTTGTGAATCTCAGATGGCACTCAGCACTCTTTTCGAGGATTGCAGCGCTCTTTGTCCGTGACATTCAGATCCTCTCAGATTTGCCCTTGAAGGCCTGTTCTGAACATTCGACTTGGTCAAGGTGTCGCTTCATGATCTTCATGAATTTGGGGTCCCCACTTCAAGAAACGTTGTAACTACCATTAACTACCGGTAATTATAACTTATAACGATCTAATAACATACTTGTAGCATCTTTCTGATGACTTAGGGCTGGGGGTTTCAAGCTGCAGAATGTGGCAACTTCCGGGGAACTGGATGGCTGCTTGATCTGCCAGGATCGAGAGTACTGCAAATTCAAACCGGGAACCTTCACTGCGAGGGCCTCGCCACAGGGAGAGGAATCTGAAAATCAACGTATTTAACTTGAATTGACTTGAAACATATGCTGGCGGTTTCTGGAAAACATCTGTTTTCACATGTTTGAAGGTTTGCCTGTCCAGCATTTTGACTCGAAACTCGTCAGAGCGATGGACAGGAACATGTTCGAAGCACACGTTTGAGGTTTCGATGGATGATCCGCCAAGGTGAGAGAGACCGTGAAAGAAATCGTTGGCCAAGCAAAGTTCTGGCGTCTGGCGGCAGTCACCGGCATCTTCATAGGCGAATGACGAAGAATGGCCGCAGGGGTGATGAGATATCGGGTTCCCATTGGGTTCCCGGTAGGTTCCCATGGGTTCGCAGTATCTCTGCTGTAATATATCTATTCAGCTATTCCATCATCGCCCTTTTTCAGGTGTTCGCATGACCTTTCGCCACGTGGATGCCACGTTCCCCAAATACTTCATCCGAACCTACGGCCCTCAGGCGCCTTGGGACCTTGGGATAGCGCTCCGGCGTGTCACTGGGTGGGTGACCTGGGTGACTTCTGTGACGGTCAGGCACCTTTCGAGATCATCTTGGCCATCAATCCCATTGTGGAGATGATTGGTACACCACTGATGACCGGGCTGTTGCTGCCCCTTGGCCAGTTGTTGAGCAACTGAAGATAACTGAAGCAACTGAGACCCTGCAGTGATGCTGATGTGATGCTGAGGAAATGGAAGACTACCTTGACGCAAAAGCTGCTGCCTGTCTGAAATTTGACCTTTGAGATGCAACTTCATAGTGAGTCAAACCCAGAGGAACCAGAAGAAGTTTATCAGTTTATCATAGTTTTTACATGTTTTTACCATTCTGTCAATTCTGTCCAATTCTCTCCAACTTCCAATTTAACCGCCGTTGGCGTGTTCCGCCGGCCACCACGGCCAGAGCTATTTCGGCTTCTCAGACCTTCAACGCAGAGACATGGCATAGGAGAGATAAAGCGCAAGTGCATGCAGTAAAGCGTA